>Ga0116129_1000052_pt1 | contig 85791 bp, 69 predicted proteins | sample June2015DPH_17_2_FD_89732 | JGI IMG/M metagenome (GOLD analysis project Ga0116129, IMG submission 89732) | Peatland microbial communities from SPRUCE experiment site at the Marcell Experimental Forest, Minnesota, USA - June2015DPH_17_10 | ecosystem: Environmental > Terrestrial > Soil > Wetlands... | reverse complement strand
GTCAGCGGAGATGATGACCTGATCGACTGTCTTGCCTTGGCTGCGATGTGCCGTGACGGCGTAGCCATGCGTGAACTCCCGATAGTTCGCCGGCACGCTTCGACCGTCTTCCAGATTGATAATGCCTCGCTCGACGCTCCGCACGGTCGTTAGCTCGCCGTTCGTTGCCCGGAACCCCGCCTCTTTGCGATTGCCCATCATCAGGAGTTTGTCCCCGGCAGCGACTTCAATCTCCGTGCGCTCAGCACGGAAAACGATTTTGCCTGTATGAGACTGACGGACTTCTCTTCACCACGCTCGTCCATCGTGTGGATGCTGGAATCCAATCACCCAAAAGCTCTGGCGTGGTGGTTCACCAGCCTGAATCCGGCCGATGGGTTCGACATAACTTGTCAGCCCCTCCTCCAGCCAGTGCTGATCACTCTCAGCGGAAAGTATCTGGGCCGATATGATGCGCGGGATGCCAGTGGAGAACCCGGCCCGAGGGATCGCGGGCTGAACAATACGCACACTTGGGGACGAACCCACTGGGCGGAGCGCTGTTTTGCCAACGAGCATGGTTTGCAGGATGCTCTGCGCGCGATTGTTGCCTCGGGTGGAACGATCGACAAGGAATGGCCCTTGCCTCATGTCCTTCAGATCGGCGACCAGGCCACCGGGACAAAAGTGCTTGAGGAGATGTACGCTCGGTGGAGCGAAACTCTAGTTCCTGTAGACCTTCCCGAGCTTTGGGACCAACTTGGTTTACATAAGGAGAACACAACAATAAAATTCGATTCGAAGGCCCCGCTTGCGACAATTAGGGTGGCAATCACCGACCACCGCAAACTGAATGTAGTCAGGTAGTTGCAGGCATTCTACGCCTACATCAGGATTTTCGAGGTCGATGTTTGTACCAAAATAATCTCTGTAACCTCTTCACGACCCCATGCTCCAACATGCAGAATGGATGCGCGATGATTCGGCTCGCGGGTCTGCAATCCATTTGGCAGCCAACTTCGTTTCATCTATAAGCAACTCTCTTTCGCAGTTGTTAAAAATCAACGTCCTGTGCACTTTGTGCGCGGCCCAACCAATAGAAAGGTTCCCTTTATGAAGACTTCCACTAAGTCGCTCGCCATGGCCGCAGCAATCGCAGGCCTTCTCGGTGGCACCAACGTTCGCGCGAACGCACAGACGACGCAGAATACCACTGTTTCAGCACATGCCGGTGTGCTTCTCGCACAGACGACCGATACTGGCAAGCATGCCTGTAAGGGCAAAAATGACTGCAAGGGGCAGGGCGGCGGCAAGAACCCAGGAAAGAACAGCTGCAAGGGCAAGGGCGATTGCGCGACAGACGGCTCCAAAGCTCCAAAGACGGTCTAATTCGATTCCGGAGAAAGGGGCTTGAAGGCTTCTTCTAGCCCCTTTTCTTTTTTACGTCTCACCATACAGGGGATTCAATGCCAGCCAATCGCTTTAATGGCTTCACTGATTACGGTGTAGGGATTGGGTTGCGCGTGCCGCACTACGATCACATCTTTTCCGAGAAGCCGGTCGTCGACTGGTTCGAGATTATCTCGGAAAACTACATGGTTGACGGTGGGCGGCCTTTAGCAGTGCTCGATCAGATTCTGGAGCGGTACCGGGTTGTTCAGCATGGTGTCTCCATGTACTTTGGATCGGCTCAGCCGCTCGAACGGGAGCATCTGAAGCGTCTCAAGCGACTAACGAAACGTACCAAAACTCCGTGGCTATCCGATCATCTTTGCTGGGGAAGCGTCGATGGCCGCTATACTCACGACCTTCTCCCGCTGCCCTACACTTTTGAGGCTGTTCGCACGACGGCGAGCCGGATACGCGAGGTGCAGGACTTCCTTGAGATCCCGATCGCCGTCGAAAATGTGAGCAGTTATGCGGAGTTTCACGAGTCCCAGATGACCGAGTGGGAGTTTCTAAATGAGGTTGTCCATGCAGCCGACTGCGGAATTCTGCTTGATGTTAACAACATCTACGTCTCATCGCAGAACCATGGCTTCAATCCTATGGAGTACGTCAACAGCGTCGCGGCCGATCGCGTCGCACAGATTCATATCGCAGGCCACTCGAAGTTTGAAAAATATACCCTCGACACGCACGATCACCCGGTCCTCGATCCAGTCTGGCGCATGTATGCGCGCGCTATCGAAAGGATTGGACCGACTGCAACGCTTCTCGAGTGGGACGACAACATTCCCTCTTTCGACGAGGTTCACGTCGAAGCCCTCAAAGCCAATCGCTATCTAGATGCACCGATGACCTTGGCCATTTCTTCGAAGCGATTCGACGAGCTTCATGTATGAACCTTCTCGAACTGCAACGTCGCATGTCAGAGGACGTAAGGCGTCCTCTCACCCCAGAACTGGAGATGCAGAAAAAGACGAAAGATGGCCGGCCTATTAGCGATCTCGCCGAGAGCTATATTAAGCGAAACGATCGGCTCACATCGTTTGAACGCCTTGAGATCTACAACAGACAATACTGGTTTCGCGTCATAGCTGCGGTGTCTGAGGATTTTCCTGCGCTCGCCACTGTGCTCGGCTCGAAGCGATTCGATAACCTCGTGCTTGCCTATCTGAAAGAGAATCCGTCTACCTCATTCACGCTCCGCAACCTCGGGGCGCATCTGCCGCTTTGGCTCGAAGATCATCCCGAATTTGCTCCTACGCGTCATGCTCTTATGCTCGACGTCGCGCGGTTGGAATGGGCTTACGTGGAAGCCTTCGACAGACTTGCTGTCGCACCGCTAACCCAAGAGGACTTCGCCGATCTCGGTGCCGATTCGAAGTTTTTTCTCCAGCCACATCTTCAATTGCTGAATCTGCGTTATCCGGTGGACGAGTTGGTCCTCGCCATCCACAAGGAAATCCCGCCCTCTGACATCGCGAGCAATGCCGTTTCAGAACGGAGGCAGAAGTCGCGACATGGTCTGCCGAGGATGCGCCGTTCCGAAATTTATCTTGCTGTTCATCGCTTCGACAACTCTGTGTACTATCGTCGTATCGATCGCGAGGCTTTCCTTCTGCTCTCCTCGCTGCAAGGGCAACACACCCTTTCGGAAGCTATAGAACTGGCTTTTGATGTCAGCAAACTCTCCCCGGAGGACCAGGCGCGAAAGATCCGGGAGTGCTTCGCCCACGCCGCTGAACTCGGTTGGTTCTGCCGTAATCACTTCGACCACTCCGGTCTCCAATAACGTTCGGTTGGGTGGATCGTCTCAAAGAACGCTGACTCGCTGACGATCCCGATGCCCGCCCTGAAGAAGGCGGACCGTGAGGACCGCAGCAGGAGCCAGAAATACCAGCGAGCCAACCACCCACATCACAACTGCACCGGCTCTTTGATCGGAAAGAGGATGGATGTGAAAGGGGTTAGGCTTTCTCAAATAGTACGAGTAGACGGGGCGGTCGCAGAAAGCGAGAAACGCGGACAGCGCAGTGTTCACGATGTCCGCCATTACCAGGTAGAGCAGCAGCAGCCAGCCTTTGTTACTCGCGCGCGTGGGCCATGGACGGATAACAGGCCACCAGAACATAATCGATGTCCCGAGAAAGCACAGATGTTCAAACTCATGCCAGTGTTCGTGCTGAAGAGCGAAATCGTATGCAGCCGGAACGTGCCAACCAAGAAAAACCAGGTTCATCGCAAGCCACGCAAGCAGCGGCGTGGTCAGTATGTGGCCTAGTTGCCGAAGTATCCCGAAGCGCAACAGCGGCCCGAGCAGAGAAACGGTGATTCCGCGGGGCAAGCCGCGCAGCAACGGAACAACCGGGTAGCCCAGGAGAAGGAGCGGAGGAGCGAAGGACATCAGCAGAAGATGCTCCACCATATGCGCGCTCAGCAGCACATCGGCAAAGCCATCCAGAGGGGATGCGATCGCAAACCAGATTACTGTGAGTGCCAGCAGAAATGACACGAGCCGCAACAGGGGAAATTGACTCGGCCGCGTTCGGCGGATGAAAAACCATCCTTGCGTGTAGACGAGGCCGAAGACGATCAATGTGCCGGTCAGGACGATTGGAGGCGTCCACTCGGCAAAGATGGCTCGATATGCGGTGGGCATGGGATCAGAGTAAACTCGAGCGCTCAATGTTCCCGAGGCGGCGCATCGGAGTTCCCGCTCGAAAGAACCATGCGCCTCGACGCGTCGACCGCCGGAGCCAGATCCTTGCCTCGTAGCGTTGTCAGGAAGCGCACCAGCGCAGTCGTCTCGGATGGGTTCAGCGCATTTCCATAGGCGGGCATATTGCCTCCGCCCTGCAACACCTGGCGGATGATCTGGTCCTCTGTCATATGGCCCGCGACCGCATCGAGCGCCGGCCCGCGCAGCCCTCCAGCTCCGCCGATGGAATGGCAGTTGCGGCACTGCTTGTCTTGCAGCACAATCGCTCCCTGTCTCTCAAGCGGCGTGCGCCCATGCAGGTAGGAGGCGGGAACAGGATCGCTCGTCCACGCATTCATGATCGGGCTCCAAGGCGTATACGTGCCTAGCTGCGTGAAGATGCCGAGACTAACGGCGATGACGGCAAGCATCAGGACCGCCACAGGACGTCGTGACCAATGCTTCTCTCCTTCGCCAGCGATCAAGGGAAGGAGCAGCATCGCGCAAATACCGAGAACAGGCGCTATGAAGAGAACCGGCGTCTCCAAGCTTGGCGGAAGGTATGCGAGCACAGCGTATATCCAAAGAAATGCGAAGTCAGGCTTAGGCGCCGTCTGGATGATGGTCGGATCGGGCTGGCCCGTGGGACCAAACGGGCCGAAGATAAGAGCACAGGCAATCACTGAGAGCATGATCGCCGCTGCGAAGATGGCGTCCTTCCACGCCGCGTCCGGAACGAAGGGAATACCGGCCTTCTTCGTTAGCTCGTGGTACTCCTGAACGTAGGTGCTCTTCCGCACAATGCGCCCGGGCATAGGCCAGTCGTTGATGCCAAGGCGCAGCACCATCCAGAGGTGCAGGCCGACCATCGCCAGAAGTATTCCTGGAATGACGAAGACATGCAACGCGAAAAACCGCGTGAGGGTCGGCCCGGCGATGATCGGACCGCCCAGCATCAGATCAACCAACTGGCCGCCGATGACCGGCACGCGGCTAAGGATGGAGGCTCCGATACCCAGTCCCCAGTACGCGTCCTGATCGAAACGAAGTACCTGCCCTGTGAACGCCATGCCCAGCGTCATCAGAAGCAGAAAGACACCGATGATCCACGTCAGCTCGCGCGGAAATTTGTACGCTCCAAAGAGAAAGACCTGCGCCATGTGGATGAGCACGACGGCGATCATAAAATCCGAACCCCAACCATGCATTGCGCGCAGAAACCAGCCCAGCCGCACGTTGTGATCGAGAAACTGGAGGCTGTTCCACGCGTTGCTGGCCGATGGCGCGTAGACGAGCGCGAGAAGTACACCCGTCATCACCTGCAGCACAAGAAGGACCGTCGCCGCACTGCCGAAGACATACCACCAGCTCGAGGTGTTCTCCGGAACCTCATGCTCGGCAGCTTCGATGATGGGCTGCCCCAGGCCGAGGCGCTGCTCGAACCACCCGTAGAGATCAATACAAGTTTGTCTCAGCCCTCGCATGATCCACACCTCGGTTTCGATCGCTCCAACGCAGACAACCGCTCCGCCGAATCGGAGGCTACAAGCTGCGTCAGGGGAGGCTCAACACTTGCCTGGTTTGCCAGAGTCGGCATCCTGCCTGCGCTGATCATCAGCGTGTCTCCAGTCACCTTGTGTTCGTACTCAAACAATCCACGCTCGGGCGGTCCAGAGGCACGCGAGCCGTCGGCATAGTAGGCGCCCCCGTGACAGGGGCACAGGAAGAGTTTCGACTGAGCAAACCAACGCACCGGACACCCCAGGTGAGCGCAGTTGATTGCGAACACCTGGACGGTCGTGCTGGATACGCGCCGGACCCAACATGGAATGTCCGCGGTCTGCCCATCCCACCTGGTCGTCACCGGATTCCGATAGTTCACCAACCGCGTCTCGCCTTCGGGAAAATCACTGAGCGCCCCAAGGGTGACCCAGGAGCTATCGTTCTCACGATTTTTCACTGCCGGTCCCAGAAGGTAGCCGATGATTGGGACCGCAAGAACAGCTCCTACTGCTCCGTTCACCAGCAGAGACAGCTTGAACAAAAAAGCACGGCGTGAATGTTTCTGGGTTCGCACACTGTGCGATTCGTTTCTCACGATTTGTTCTTCCTGCGGATTCTGTTCAATCGGTTCCATCGCGTTTGCTCCTGCGATCTCTCGGACTAGTGGGTCAAATCAATTCATGGCTGCGTTGGGTACGGTTTTCCGGGATTGGTGCTGCGTCTGGATCCAATCCACGCAACAACGTCAGTGATCTGCTGATCGGTCATAGGCTGTGAGGCATCAGTGCGCCAGTCCGGCATGCCTTCATCCGGCATGCCTGCGATCGTAATACTGCGCAGCGACTGATCGCTGATCAGCGCAAGATACGATCCGTCGACAAGAGAGCCAGTCTTCTGGTCTGCGTTTTTACCGCCCCTCGCCGCCCCTTCCCCGGCAGCGCCATGGCATCTCGCACAAAATGCTCCGAAGGCCTGCTGTCCTCGCGTCGCATCACTTGTCAGCGTTGCCTTGTAGGGTGGACTGGTCTGGATCGCGAGAAGATCGGGCTTGCTCCACTGCTGCATCATGCCGCGCACTAAGGCGTTGATCTGCTGATCGGTCAACATGCCGCCGGCACCCTTTGCGAAAGGAGGCATCAACTTGCCGGGCACTCCATTTGCGGTGACCCGAAGCAGGTTGTCTTCCCCGGCGATCGCAAGATACACCGGATTTGCCAGCGAAATTGCCGCTCCGTTCCTGCCATTCTCTCCGTGACATGCGGCGCAGTTGGCTTTGTAGAGAGTGGAAAAATCAAGCACCTGCTCAGGCCGAACCACTTCCGGTCCAGGGCCCGGCCTTCCCGGCACCCGGCTGCAGCCAATCAATACGAAGGCTGCCGCGGCCAAAGCGAGGACATTGTACGAAGCAAATCGCAGCCGGGATGAGGTCATGGGGCCTCGTCCTTGTCGTCTTCCAGTACATGAAGCCCAGCGCGTACTGAGAATGGCAATGAGCGAAACTGCGGCGTCCTAACCTTCACCTGGAGATTGACGACAAACCCCGCAACGAGACCAAAAGCAATCTGCGATATTACAAACCAAAGCCAGTCGATTCGTTGATCCAGAATCGGACTGATTACCCCAATCGCGGAGTACAGGAGGCCGGTCCAGAAAAATGGTGCGATAAAACCAGCCGTCAAAATCGGCCTCTTTGGAAACATCGGCAGCATCGCGCCATAGAGCAGGCCGATCAGAAACGACGCCAACCCATGGATCGCTGTGGCCGCCAGTAAGCCTTGCAGATGAAACTGCGCCAGAAACTCGTTGCTTTGGCCGGCCCAACTCACAAAGCCACCTGCCGCCAGCAGATTCACCGCATACCACACGCTGTGATAGCGAATGAGGCCGAATAGGGCCGCGGGCACAATCATCGCTATTCCACCGGCGATGCCACCTTTCACACCTGCCATTACACTAAACGTCTCGAGAGGGAGCAGTTTGCGGTGACGTTCGTCGAGCGTCAGGTGCGCCAATGTTTCGCGCGTACTCTTGATTTCGATAACATCGGCATGCACAGGGACATAAACGTGTTGCTCGTGCGGCAACACCTCGAAGAACCATCCCACGATTGCAGGAAGCACCATCACCAGCCCCAGCAGGCTGATCGCCCAGTGAGTCACCATGCCGCCGACTATCAGCGAGACACCCAGCGCAAACACCATCGGCCATGCCGTCGGCGCAGGAAGTTGAACGGTGCCCGTCGGCTGGGTATAGTCGTCCATCGGTCCCTGATCATGTGCACCGAGTTCCTGCATTCGGGTTCCTTCCTCTCTCTAACATTCGCGCCCGGAGACTTATCGCCCCAGCACGTAAACCACGAGAAACACCACAACCCACACTCCATCGACAAAGTGCCAGTACAGCGACAACACCTCAAGCCGCTCTGCGTGGGCCTCCTTTACACGCCCGCTGAGGAGCAGAGCAAGCGTGATCGTCAACATGATCAATCCGACCGCGACGTGAGTTGCGTGCAGTCCGACCAGCGAATAAAACGTCGTCCCAAAGAGATTAGTGCGAATCGTCAGACCGAAGTCGTGGATCAGGTGATACCACTCCCGGGCCGTCGTCATCAGGAAGATTGCACCCAGCAACACCGTTCCTGCCACGCCGACCGTGCAGCCACGGACGTTACCCTTACGTAGTGCGCTTACGGCAAAGTGAACGGTAAAGCTGCTTGAGAGCAGGCAGACGGTGCCGAGGATCGGCAGTTCCAGCACCTGCGCAGGCGTCGGCCCGCTCAGGCTCTTGCCGATGTAATAGATGTACGCGACGACAAAGATGAGAAAGATAGCGGACTCAGCCAGGATCAGGCACACCATCCCGACGATGCCGCGGTACGGCAAGACCCACGCGGGTTCACGTGGCGCGGCGATAGGAATCGTACTGGCAGTCTGCATCATTCGTAGTTCTCGTCCTGGTCTTCAGGATGTTTGAGGTCCCACAACGGCCGCCGGCTGGAGACGGTCGGTTCAACGGCAAAGTTATATGCTGGCGGAGGAGACGGCGTGGCCCACTCCAGCGTCCACGCATCCCATGGGTCATGCCCAGCGATCTCACCACGGTGATAAGACCGCACCAGGTTGTAGACAAAGATCAGAGTGCCAGCCGTCTGAAACAGCGCTCCGATCCCGACGATGAGGTTCCACCACTCCCATCCGCGCCCTGCCTCATAGGTATAGATCCTTCGCGGCATCCCAAGGAGTCCCGGAACATGCATAAAGTCGAAGGTGAGATGAAATCCTATGATGAAGAGCCAGAAGTGCCATTTACCAAGCGTTTCGCTCATCATCCGGCCAGTCACCTTCGGATACCAATAGTAAAAAGCGCCGAAAAGCGCCGTAAGGATCGCGCCTACCAGAACATAATGGAAGTGCGCAACCACAAAGTACGAGGCGCTCAGTTGCCAGTTGAACGGCGCCGACGAAAGCATGATGCCGGTCAATCCCGCGACGAGGAACTGAAACAAGAAAGCGATGCAGAACATCATCGGAACCTTGAAGATGATCTTTCCGCCCCATAGCGTCGCCAGCCAGTTGAATATTTTTATCCCCGTCGGCACAGAGATCACCATCGTTGCGAAGACAAAGAACGTGTTACCCGCCGGGCCAAGACCAACTGTGAACATGTGGTGCGCCCACACGCTCAGGCTGATAAAGCCGATGCCGACCGACGCGGCCACCATTGCGGGATAGCCGAAGATCGCCTTGCGAGAGAAGACCGGAATGATCTCATTGACGAAGCCGAAGGCGGGCAGCACAAGAATGTAAACCTCGGGATGGCCGAATATCCAAAAGAAGTGCATCCACAGCACAGCCGAACCGCCTGCCTGCGTATCGAAGAAATGCGCCCCAAGGTAGCGGTCCAGCGTCAGCATAATCTGCGCCGCCGTCAGCGGGCTCACCGCAACGAACACCAGGCCACTCGTCACCAGCATCAGCCAGACGAACAGCGGCATGCGCGACAACTTCATTCCCTTGCAGCGCATACAGATCGTGGTGGTCACAATGTTCAGTGCTGTACCCGTGGTTCCAATGCCAGTCAACAAGATCGAGAGCGTCCAGTAGTCCGTACTGTGGCCCGGCGAGAAGACCTTTGCGGTGAGCGGAGCGTAGGCGAACCAGCCCACATCAGGCGCAGAGCCTGCACCATAGAGCCCGTCCCCGCCAAGATAGCTGAAGTAGAGCAGCAATCCGCCAAACGCAGAGATCCAGAAGCTGAACGCATTCAACCTTGGAAATGCCATGTCGCGCGCTCCGATCATCAGCGGGACGAGGTAATTGCCAAAGCCAAACAGGATAGGCATCCCGACGAAGAACACCATCGTTGTGCCATGCATCGTAAACAAACGGTTGAAGACCTGCGGAGAGACAAAGTGATTGTTGGGGACCGCCAACTGGATCCGCATCAACACTGCTTCGAAGCCGGCAATGACAAGAAAGATCAGCGCGTACACGATATACATCAGGCCGATTTTTTTATGATCGACCGTCGACACCCACTCGTACACCACATCAAGAGGTGGCCGCCGCTTGAGTTCCAGCGTCTGATCGATGGCTTCCAGTACGGTTCCATTAGCCATGCCGCGCTCTTTCCGTTACTCCGTTAGTGAAGCGTTGTGAGATAAGCCGTAATCATGTCCAGATCGTGGTCGTTCAAATGCATCGATGGCATCAACACACCAGGTTTCATCGAATTTGGATCGGCAATCCACTGCCTGAGGTTTTCCGGCGTGTTCTGGACCGGCCCTGAGGCGATCGTGTCCCTGCTCGCTAGATGGGTCAGGTCCGGTCCAAAACGCCCTGTCGCAACTGTTCCCGCGACCGTGTGGCAGTTGATGCAGGCGCTGTGCATAAAAACTGTTTGCCCCTCCACCGCAGACGGGTTGCCTGAAAGATCCTGCGCCACCGGTTTCTGTTGCTGTTTGATCCATGCAGCGAAATCCTCCGGCGACTGCGCATAGACCCGCAACAGCATCTTGGCATGTTGCGTGCCGCAATACTGGGCACATTGCCCCAGGTAGAGACCCGGCGACTGCGGATCGATCCACATGGTATTGAGCCGGTTCGGAATCAAATCCATCTTGCCCGCGAGCCGAGGAACCCAGAAGCTGTGATCGGTATCGGCGGAAGACATCGCCAGATAAGTCGGTGTGGGCCTCGCAGGATCACTGACAGGCACGTGCAACTCGTTTGCCGTAACGACGCCCAGCTTGGGATACCTGAACTCCCACCAGAACTGATGGCCGATCACGGTCACATCCAACGCACCGGAAGGCCTCGGCGCTGCCTCAGTGTCGAGGATCACCCGCGTGGTCGAAAGAAACAACATCACCACAATCAGGATCGGAATCACCGTCCACGAGAGCTCGATCTGGTTGCTGCCGTAGATCTGGGCGGGCTCTCTCTCCGATTCCGCAGGCTTGTGACGGTAGCGGATCAAAACATAAAGCAGTAGCCCGGCCACAATAAGAAAGATAACCAGCGTAACGGAAAGCACGAGCATTGAAAGCCCAAATACCGAACGGGCAGGCGTCGCGGCCGGGTCAAAGATGCTGGTAGGAGACAGCAAAAAACCACCGCTCGCAATGCGAGACAAAGTATTCGCCGCCGCAAGCAAAGCCAAGTCTGAAATACGGTCACCTCAATGACAGTATGCCGAGAATTGCGAAAATTCTACCACTGCAATGTCAACCACGCAGCCGGCCTATCCTCGATGCATCCAATATCTGTTTGATACCGACTTGGGATGTTTAGGTGCCGAAGAAAAATAAAAAGATGACAAGGGCCACATTAACCAACCGTGCAAGGAACTAGGATCTGTCGCTGCTCACCCAACCCATCGATTCCGGGCGTATGGCATTGCCCGGACGCAGATAAACAGGAGGCCTTCTGCCCGAGGCCAACGCCGGGGGGCGTTCCCGTCGAGATAATGTCCCTCAGTTGCAGGCTCATAAACCGGCTCAGATAGCTAATTAAATGAGCTACGCCAAAGACCATGGTCGAGGTCGAACCATTCTGATACCTGTGACCATCCACCTCCAGCCAGAGTCTGAGCGCCTGCGGATCCGGAACCTCATCCGCCGTCACCAGCCAAGGCCCGATCGGGCCGAACGTGTCCGCACTCTTGCCCTTCACCCATTGGCCTGTCCCTTCTAGTTGGAAGGCCCGCTCAGAGACGCCGTTCACCACGCAATAGCCCGCGACATACGACAGCGCAGATAAACTTGCCGACCGAGCCGACGCACGGCCAAACGTGGCTTACCAGCGACGACTGGGCGCTCCACGAGCGCGAACGAAGCGAGAAAGATGAGATCACCGCACCTCATATTTATGTCTATCAACCGGCATTTACCGGAGACGGCTGGAAGCCTCAGGCCATGTTGACACCTGAGCTCGGTCGCGAATGGGTACGATTCATCGCTGGAAATGTACGATCAAGAACGGAATCGTCTTCGACAACAAACAACTGCTCGCCGATGTCGCCGCAATGGTAGCGAAGCAGAAGGCAGCGCTCAAAGGCCCCGTGACGCTTCAGGGCATCGCCGCTACGTATGAAATGAAGTGATGCGCTTTTGTGCTTCCGGAACCACCGCGTGCGCCGCTAAGCTATTCTTGAAATACACTGCATCTCTCAGACAACGATGGTCCATGGCCATTAAGAAAGAAAAATCCGCGGGGAAGGATAGCAAGACAACGGAGCGGATGGATATCCGCACCATTGCCAGCGCCGCCAATGTTTCGATCGCAACCGTCTCCCGCGTGATGAATAACGTGTCGACGGTCAATCCCCAAATGGCCAAGCGTGTCTGGGAGGTGATCGACAAGTTAGACTACTTCCCAAATACCCAGGCGCGCGCTCTGGTCTCAGGCCGCAGCCGGCTCTTCGGCCTCATCGTCTCGGAAATCACAAATCCATTTTTCCCGGAGCTCATCCAGGGCTTCGAAGATATTGCGGTGGAACACGGGTACGAGATTCTCGTCAGTTCCACCAACGACGACCCCAAGCGCATGTCACATTGCATTCGCCGCATGATCGAGCGCAAAGTGGAAGGCGTTGCCATCATGACGTTCGGCATTGAAGAGCCTCTGCTCGACCAGCTCGCGAAGCGCAAGGTGCCGCTGGTCTTCATCGACATCGGTCCCAAGCGGCCAGGCATCAGCATACTCAAGGTGGACTACCATCACGGTATCCGCCAGGGCGTACAGCATCTGGCCGCGATGGGTCACCGAGACATCTCGTTCATCTCTGGCCCAAGGACACTCCACTCCGCACAATCGCGTCGCGTCGCATTCACCACCTCGCTTAAGGAATGTGGCATCGCGCCTGAGTCGACATGGATCGTCGAAGGCAATCACACCATGGAGGGCGGAATAGCCTGCATGGAGTGCTTGCTCACCGCGAAAAAGAGGCCAACCGCCGTGATGTGCTCCAACGATATGACCGCCATTGGCGTCCTGCATAAGCTCTACCGCGCTGGCTTCCGCGTACCCGACGACTTCTCCGTCATCGGCTTCGACGACATTCACATCGCCGGGGTGACGACACCTCCCCTGACAACAGTTCAGATGTCACGTTTCGAACTCGCCCGGGCTGCCGTGATGGCGTTGCGCGCCCACGTGGAGCAGCACAATAACCCTGCGCCCAAACGAGAGTACGACATCGGGACCGACCTCATCGTCCGTGAATCGACCGGCTTCCCCCGCGGCGCCATGACCCCGCGAAAGCCAAAGAGCAAATCTGCAGCTCCACGCTAGCGAGCTGAGCCGACGCGACCGTCTCAAAAAGAATGACTGAAATCGACAACTCTCCTCAGGCTCCGGCTACAATCGCCTGCAGAGGAGATACATGTCGAAATCGCGCCGAGAATTCCTTACCCAAAGCACGCTCACCTTGCTGGGAGCCGCAGCCGCATCTTCCACCAGCATGGCCCAGAATCCCGCCACTCCCACAACGCCAGGCGCGCCGCCCGCCTTCGGAACCTCGCCCGCTGTCGGCCCTGAGGTAAGCACCGCTACCTTCGCCGAGGCCGAAAAACTCATTCAGTTTCCTCTCACCGAAAAGGATCGCGCGCAAGCTGCTGACAACTGGCGTTCTGCGATGGCGCCTCTCTACGAGCGCCGCACCGGCCCACGCAAAGTCGCCATTCCCGACACCGCAGCGCCTTACTCACGCTGGGACTGCGCTCTCCCCGGCACCAACCCCGGCCCGCTAAGAAATCAGTTCATCCGTACAACCGCCGATGCTCTACTTCCTGCCTCCGATGAAGCCATAGCCTTCGCACCCGTCCATCATCTCTCCCGCTGGATCGAGACCCGCAAACTCACCAGTACCCGGCTCACACAGATCTATCTCGACCGCATCGGCCGCCTCAACTCAAAGATCAATTGCATCATTACCCTCACTAGAGAACACGCACTCGCGCAAGCGAAACAAGCCGATGCTGAGATCGCCGCCGGACACTATCGTGGTCCGTTGCACGGCATTCCCTGGGGCGCAAAAGACCTGCTCGATACTGCCAACATCCCTACAACCTGGGGAGCCGAGCCCTTCCAACATCGCGTCCCCACCGCCGACGCCACCGTCACCGCACGCCTCAACGAAGCCGGAGCTGTCCTCATCGCGAAGCTCTCGCTCGGCGCCCTCGCCCTCAACGACGTCTGGTTTGGCGGCCAGACCATGAACCCCTGGCTTCTCGAAGAAGGCTCCTCCGGTTCGAGCGCTGGTCCAGGCGCTGCGACCGCCGCAGGCCTCGTTGCTTTCGCCATCGGCAGCGAGACCGGAGGCAGCATCGTCAGTCCCTCCATGCGCTGCGGCGTCACTGGCCTCCGTCCCACCTACGGCCGCGTTCCCCGCACTGGAGCGATGACACTTTGCTGGTCCCTCGACAAACTCGGCCCCATGGCACGCAGCGTCGAAGACACCATGCTCGTCCTCAACGCTATCAGCGGTCCCGACGGCAAAGATATCTCCTCTGTCCCCGGCAAACTCGACTTCGACGCCAATGCCGCAGTCATTGGCTTAAAAGTCGGCTACTTCCCTGCCTGGATGAAGGAAGCTCCGGCGACCGGCGTCGATCGCGCGGCCCTCGCGGCCATCAGCAAGCTCGGCATGACGCCCGTCGAGGTCACTCTTCCCGACTGGCCTTACGACAATCTCGACCTCATCCTTTTCGCCGAATCAGCTGCTGCCTTTGAAGAGATCACCCTCAATCACGCACTCGACACCCTTAAGGCCCAGGTCCCCGACGCGTGGCCTAACACCTTCCGCCAGTCCCGTTTCCTCTCCGCCGTCGACTTCGTCCAGGCCGATCGCCTCCGCCGCATGGTCGCCCTCGAAATGGCCCGTATCATGAGCAAGGTCGATCTGCTCCTGGTCCCTTCCCTTCGCGACGAGATGCTCACGATCACCAACTTTACCGGCCATCCCTCCCTCACCCTTCGCGCCGGCTTCGTCGAAGTCTCCGAGGCTCGCAGCGACTGGGCGCCCGATCCCGCCAAGCCGCTGCCAAAGTTCAACCCGCCACGCCGCGTCCCTCACGGAGTCACGCTGATCGGGCGCCTCTTTGACGAAGGCACCATTGCCCGCGTCGGCCTGGCTCTCGAACGCCACTTCAACGTCGCGCAGGAGAACCCGCCCGGCTTTTAGGTTTCTAACCTGCTTCGGTTCGGAGTAAAATTGGTCCGACAACTAGGAAAGGTGTTCGAACCTCTTGAATTCGAACACCTTTCGAACCGGAGCCTCATCCATGAAGCTGCTTTTTTCCTTTCTGGCCCTTTCGCCTGCGCTATTCCTCGCCGCGCAGGATACGCGCACAGTTAAAGAGCCTGCACTACCGCCGGTCTGCAGCTCTCTCGATGCTCAGCTCACCGGGAACGGTCACAGTCTCGCGAAGTCCGACGAGGATAAGCTGGACACGTCGCGAATTCAGAAGGCGCTCGACGCATGCGGCAAAGGCCAGGGGGTGGTTCTACGCAGCCACGGAACCAGCAATGCATTCCTCGCCGGGCCGCTGGAACTACGTGACGGCGTAGCTCTCATCGTCGATAAGGGGACAACTCTGTTCGCCTCACGCGATGCCGCTTTGTATGAAAAAACCCCAGGCAGTTGCGGCCTGGTCAATGACTCCGGTAACGGATGCAAGCCGTTAATCTCTGCGCAGCATATCTCCGGCGCGGGCATCATGGGCGATGGCGTCATCGACGGACGAGGCGGCGAAAAGATCCTCGGCAAAGATGTTAGCTGGTGGGATCTCGCGGAGCAGGCTCGCAACGGAGGGCGGCAGCAGGTTCCGCGCCTCATCGTAACCGACGCAGCGGACGACTTCACGGTCTACCGGATCACGCTGAAGAACTCACCCAACTTCCACATCGTCTATAACCACGGCGACGGCTTTACGGTGTGGGGACTGAAGATCGACACGCCCAAACGCGGCGCACGAAACACAGATGGCGTCGACCCGGGAGCAGGATCGAAGAACATTACGATCACTCATAGCTACATTCGCACCGGCGACGACAACGTAGCGATCAAGGGCGGCACCGGCGGCCTCACTAACATGACGGTTAGCCACAATCATTTTTACTGGGGACACGGAATGTCGATTGGGAGCGAGACCAACGGCGGCGTCAGCAAAATTCGCGTCTTCGATCTTTCACTCGACGGCCCTGACAATGGAATTCGTATCAAATCGAACGGATCGCGCGGCGGTTTAGTGCATGATGTCGTCTACGACGATGTCTGCGTGCGCGACTCGCCCAATCCAATCACGCTCGACACCGGATACACCGCTGCCGGTACAGTGGAGGGCAACTCGCCGCCCACAATGCGCGACATCACGCTGCACAACGTGCGAGTCTCGGGAGGCGGCAAGATCTCCTTCAACGGCTACGCGAAGGACTACCGTATCGGAGTCAGCCTCGACAATGTCCTGCTGACCGACCCGGCAGCTTACACTTACTCGATCCATCATGCCGATCTTGTCCTGGGCCCTGGCCCGGCCAACCTGAAGCTCGCCGGAGGTGTCGACTCCACGTTGCAGGGTACGCAGGGTAAAGCAGCCGCAGCATCGTGCGCAGATAAGTTTGTTCCGTTCCCGCAGGAGTAATCTTCATCGCCCAAACCGCAACAATCGGCAGCAAATCAGCGTCTACATTGTGCGAGCCCAGTTATTCACGATGCCCAGGAGTTCCATGTCAAGTTTGACGCACCGCCTTGCCGCCACCGCCGTTCTCTACTCTGCGTTCATGCTCCGGGCGGAGAATACTCGCACTCATCCTCCAGCGGGGGAAGATACGACTTCACAGAGTGGCCCAGCAACACAAACCGCAGCGCCCTCGACCATCAAGGTAACAACGCGGATCGTCGTTCTGGATGTCGTCGTAACCGACAAGAAGGGTAACTTGATTCATCGCGACCTGACCCGCGACGACTTCACCGTGTTAGAAGATGGTCAGCAGCAGACAGTGCGCAGCTTCGATCCTCCTGCCGACCACCGGATGCCGCCCGGCGACACTGCCATTGTGAACTCCGCCGCCGACCTGAAGAAGATCGCAGACGCTCCCGTAACAATTCTCGTACTGGATGAGTTGAACTCCCGCTTCGAGGACATGAGCTTTTCGCGGCAGATGATGATCAAGTACCTCGAGGCGCAACCCGCAGTGCTGAAACAGCCGACCGTGATGATGATCGCGATGAACAACACCTTCCAACAGGTACACGACTACACCCAGAATCGCGATGAGTTGATCGAAGTGGTGAAAAAACACATGCCCGAGTATCCCTGGCGCATGATGAACAGCGGCAAGGCAGGCCCCGGCGCGACCGAGCGCATGGCGCAGGTGATGGCGGCACTGCAGCAGATCGCGCAAGCTTCAACCGGCACACCGGGCCGCAAGAACCTGATCTGGGTAGGCAATGGATTTCCATCCGCCAATCTCGTCGGACTGGAGCAGCATCAGGCAGACACGATTGAGGCCGCCATGAGACGCTGTACGGCGCGCCTGCTTGCCGCCCGCATCACCATGTACAGCATCAATCCTACGGCCAGTTCCACCTCTGTCATCGAAGTCGACACTCCTGACGATCTGAATACGTCGCTCGACGAGAACGGCAGTGATCCTTTTGGCAGCGGCTTGGTCTCGTTCGCAAACTTTGCACCCTCTACCGGCGGCGTCGCCTTCACCGGACGAAACGACCTCAATAATGTGATAGCCGATGGAGTGGCCAGAGGGCAGGAGTATTACACGCTGTCCTACTCGCCGACCAACACCTCGGACGACGCAGCGAAGTTCCGCAAGACCAGGATCGTGATGAAGGATCCTGACCTTCGCGCAACCACACGCGACGGCTACTATCCTGAGACAGTCGCCGACCTGAATCCAGTTCTGGACAAATCCATGTCGGCCAAGGATGTGACGGCGAATCTGAAGCTCGACCTTTCGGCGGCATTGACGACAACAATTTCGTACAACGGGCTCAGCGTAACCGCGACGAAGTCGCCAGACGGCTCTTATGCGATACACGTCGCGGATACGGGTCTAGACTGGTCGGCCCCGAATCCTGATGGCAGTCAGCACGCTGAGGCGACGATCGCTGCAGGTTGGTACGACAGCAAAGGCAATCTGCTTGGCCACGTCATTCGTGAGCAGACCTCTCCTCGGGGAGACAGCAACGCCGGTGCAAGCTTCACGCTACCGGTTACCCTGCCAAACAATGTAGCCCGCATCCGGTTCGTCGTTCGCGACGCCTTCAGCGGGCATATGGGCACTGCAGACTTAACAAAATTCTAGGGGCTGTCCCTGGATAACAGTGATCACGGGAAGGTTTTGATTCGGAGTTCTTCATGAGAAAGCCATCTAATCCGAAGCAAAAGCTGCCCACAGTCCTTGCAATGGTTTGAACCAGCCACGCAATACTTATCCAGGTCAGCCCATAATTTCTAAGTGTCGCGACCTATCCGCGCACGCGCGCTGCTGAGCATGTTGGCAGTTCGCTTCGACGGCAATTGCTTGTGCAGAACGACTAGACTAACGTCAGTACGCATTTCGCAGTCACCTTCGCTTCGTGTTGAAGCGAAGCCTCCACCAAGACTTCCTTCACGATGAGGCGCTGCAAACCCCGAATGAAAAACTACAACGCGGAGGCTGCCGCAGCGGCCTCCGCGTTGTAGAGGAAAGAGTCTATTCCTGGCCGGCAACGCCCGCCGCAACCGTGAACTGAATCGGCATGGTCACCGAGGTACTGTTCAGTCCGGAGACCGTCAGGCTCACGTTGTAGGAGCCCGTTGGGGTCAAATTCGGTTTAGTGCTGGAGCCGCCTCCACTGCTACTGCATCCACTCAGGACCATGGAACCTCCGGTCAGCAAGCCGCACAATGCAAGGAAAGCAAACAGACTCATTTTTTGAAGACGTTTGCGGAACCCGAGGATTCCGGCAAAGCTTGCCAAAAGCACGGGCCAACCCAGGAGGGATGCGAGTGCAGTCGTGGAATGAGCCGAGAGACTTGCAGGACGAACCTGCGAAGTGGTGCCAGTGGGTATCACTCCAGGGGATACATCGGTCCACAGCGTCACGCCAACCGTTTGGGATGCCGCTACGCCCGGAACCGGTGTAAAGACCAGAGTCGTCGGAGTGACAGTGCAGACCGAGTTAGCAGGCATACCAGAACAGGCGAATGTGACAGTGCCGTTGAGGGTGTTGGACGGCGTTACTACAACTGTAGCGAGAGCCGTCGAGCCCTGCGCGGTGCCTACGCTCAAGGAACTCACTTGCCCAAGAGTTGTCGGAGAGATGAACGCAGCAGCGAAAGAAGGAGCATCAGGTTGAACAGTGAGAGTTGTTGCAGGAGAGGTTGACTTCGCGTAGTTGGCGTCACCGCTATAAGCCACCGTGATTGCGTGGGTTCCTGCCATCAGGCCGAAGCTGTTCGGTATATATGGCTGGCCAGTCGAAGGATTGTTGCCTGGCAGAGGGTCGACGATGCTGGCGACACCGGTCGAGTTTAGCGTGCCCATTCCGATGGGCGTACCATCAGCGGAGAAGATCACCGTCCCCGTTGGAATGCCTCCAGTCGCAGAGGTCACCTTCGCCGTGATGGTGAGAGGCTGGAACTGCGGCAAGGAAGCAGAAGAAAAAGTGACTGCCGTGTTGGTGCTGCCCGTAGTCACGGTCACGCTGAGTGCGGGAGCCGTACTGTTCGCGTAGAAGTCATCGCCACCGTAAACAGCAGTTACTGTGAGGGTGCCGACATTCTGGCCATTGATGCTCGTCGAGGCAGCCCCCGTGCCATCCAGAGCAACCGGTACGCCCACAGCAGTTGTACCGACGAAGAACTGCACCGTGCCCGTTGGGATGCAGGAGGGTGCGGTTGGATTGCACTGCGCAGGAGTGACTGTGGTCGTCACCGTAAAGGCGACCGAATACTGCGGGTTGCCCGTCGCAGGAGAGGTGATGACTGTATTCGAGGACGTTGCGGTCAGGATAGCTCCGACGCCGCTCAGCGCAATCGTCGGAACGTAAGGCAAAGGCGGAGCGATGTTCGCCTCCGTAAACGTTGCGCTGAAATTTCCGAGCGCAACGGGATTGAACTGAGCTGCCAGAAAACAGGTCTCACCGGGGGTCAGGTTTTCGCCCGCAGTACAGCCAAGTGAGCTTTGAGGTGTAAGTGTGAAGACCGAGGAATCGCCGGTGCTCGTGGTCAGAGGTGTAGGAAGCGCAGCAGCAAGCGATCCCGTGCTGGTCTCCTGAATCGTCTTCACCGGGCTTGAGGCGTTGAGAGCAGCATTGCCCAGGTTCTCCGCGACGGCAGTACGATCGATGAAGAAGGCGCGGTTGTTGCCGGAGTCGAGAACATAGAGCCTCCCGCTCGTCGTCGATGCAACTCCACCGGGAAGGTTCAGCAACAGAGCATCCGCTCCCCCGGGAAGAGTGCCGGTGCCGCTCTGACCAAGAGTGCCGGCCACCGTATTGATTGTCCCCTCAGCGTTGACCAGCCGGATGACATGGTTGCCGGTGTCGGCAATGTAAATATCTCCCGCCGCATCCAGCGCAATGCCAGTTGGATTGTTGAGTTCAGCTCCAGTTGCCGCGCCGCCATTGCCCGCGGAGCCATTCTGTCCATTGCCGGCGACAACGACTACCGTACCGGCGACGATCTCGCTGACCGTGTTGTGACCTGTATCGGCGACGAAGATGTTTGAGTTCGCATCAACCTGCAGAGCCGTTGGGCCGCTGAAGACGGCACCGCCAATGCCGAAGATATATCCAGAGGTCGTCAGCTCGCGAATGCTGTTGTTGCCCGTATCTGAGATGAAGACGTTGCCGTGAAAGTCAGACGCAAGGCCAGCAGGAGATGAGAGATTGGCCTGAGTGCCGACGCATCCGTTGCCGAACGCATCCAGTGCGGCCGCGCAGGTCGAGGACGCTCCGCCTGCGGCGATATTGATCACACCTGTGACGGGATCGATGCGGCGAACGACACTGTTCCCCGTATCGGCAATATAGATTGCGCCATCCGGCGTGACCGTAACGGCGGAGGGGGCCGAAAGGACAGCAGCCGTTGCCAGTCCACCATTGCCGCTATTGCCCGCAGTGCCTGTTCCAGCAATTACGGTTGGTGTCCCCTCGCTGTTGTAGCGAAGGACGATATTGTGACCGGTATCGGCGAGGTATGTATTGCCTGAAGCGTCGATCGCGATGGCTGCTGGAGAACTGAACCCACTGCCAAAGCCGGTTGCCGTGCCTGGATCGAGGGCGATTGCCGCAGCTGCTCCGACGCCGCTAAGAGCAAACTGAGAAGTCGCGCCAAGAGCGGACTTTACAGTCAGCGCCGCAACGTCCACTCCCGGTTGGGTGGGAGAGAACGTCACAGTGAACGTGCAATCCGTCGTTTTGTCGGAGTTAAGTGTGCAGTTGCTTGGCGGGGTGACGACAAAGTCCGCACTGCCGCTAATAGCGAAGGCCGAGGTTGTAGCGGGAGTATCTCCCACTGCAAAGTGAATCACGAGAGTTTGGGTAACGGAGCTCCCAGAAGTCACAGTTGGGAAGTTTTGATTCACGGAAACCTTGCGGATGCGCTGGTCGCCAGAGTCGGAGATATAAACATTACCCCGTGAATCAACTCCCACACCCATCGCGCTGTCTGGAGTCAGGGTCGCAAGCGTCGCCTGGCAGTTGTCACCCAGAGTGTTGGTTTGACTCGGGCAACCGGGACCAGGAGCGGCGGGAGATGCGAAGTTGCCTGCGATGGAACGGATGTACCCTGTCGTCGCATCCTCAAAAATAATCGCGTCATTGCTGTTATCCGCGACGTAGATGTTGCCGCGCGAATCGAGGGCTATCTTGCGAATGCCTCCAGCGCCAGCGGCAGTTGATCCATTGGCTGGAGTTCCAAGGCTGACGCTCGTTCCCAGCACCACTGTTCCTGCCATATAGTAGGGAGGCCCGCTGGCCGTTGAAGAAATAGTGCCCAGAACAGTGTAGATAAAACCAGGCTGGGCGACGGCCCCGGAGTTGGTTGCGGCGATAAGCGCAGCTACCTGGCTCCCCCCAGCGTACACAACCCGGACCTTTCCATTGCCAAAATCCGCAATAAACAGATTGCCGTTGGCATCGACCTCCACATCTTCCGGACCGGTTAAAGTTGCAGAGGTTGCCGGTCCGCCATCGCCCGTTGCCCCCGGAGGCGCGTTCGTGTTGCTGCCCGGATATTTGCCCACGATCGTTGAAATAATGCCGGCAGTGTTCACCATGCGGACGACGTTATTCGACGAGTCTGCGATGTAGACGTTTCCCGCCGCATCTGCAGTTACCCCCCTGGCCTGATTCTCTTCGGCAGAGGTTGCCGGTCCACCGTCGCCGGTATAGCCGCCAGTCGCACTGTTCTTGGGTCCGGGAGTTCCCGTCAAAGCGCCTGCAACGAGTGTCATCAAGCCCGTGGACGCACTGATTTTGTTGATCAGCTTGGCGGAATATTGTGCAAGGTAAACGTCGCCATTCTTCAAGACGCCCAAGCCGCGCGTCGTTTCCAACGAGGTGAATCCACCCTTCTGGTTGCCATTGCCGTCGTTGGCCTGACAATTGTCACCGAATTTGTCGATCGCACTCGCACAGACCGTTGAACTTGTGCTGCCAGCAAAGAGGGTAACGATGCCACTGTGCGCGTCAATTCTGCGAATCACGATAGGCGAACTGTTATCGATGAAATAGACGTTTCCTTCAGGGTCGACCCCGACATCATGCGTGTCAATGCTGGTAACTACGGAGGACGAGCTGGCGAGACAGCCATCACCCAGCGCATCGGTAGCCTTTCCTGTATTTCCCGTGGTTCCGATTGCGCCAGGGCAAGCAGCACCCAGTGCAGGCGCAGTGCCGCCTCCGGCGATGGTGGTGATGGTGTACGGAAGCAAGTAAGGCGGGGTCTGCGCGTGCCCAAAAGCAACGCTCGCTAATAAAAAGACTGCACCCAGGGTGGACTTCCCAACCATACTCATCGTTCTTCCCAAAACCGTCATCCCAAACACTCCGTCAGATCAAACTTGGCAGTTCCTACATAATTTCCGCCTACAAAATCGGCGTGCAGACTGTGGACACTCCATCGCCAGCCCAAAAACGCCTGTGGTAAGACCACATAAGACGAAAATCGAGAAAACTAGTGAACCGCCCGCAATGTACCTGTTGACGCATACGAATGTCAATAAGTGGTTATCCACTTGTGCTCTGTTTTTTAAGTGACTTTTAGGAGCTTTCGCAATGAAACACTTGACAGGTGTATATCAGGAAACGCATACTTCCCGCGGTTGTTATGGTCTGACCATTATTGATTCAAAAGTGGAGTAAGGCATGAAAAGCATCAAGTCCCTCGGGCCGCTGGGCTGCGGCACTGCGCTTCGCAGGATGATCTCCGGCAAATCCCGGATGTTGATCCTCACCCTGTTTGCCGGAGCGACGATATTCGTCGTGCGGCCTGCTGTCGCACAGAATACGGGCAGTATCTACGGAGGCGTACAGGACTCCTCTGGCGCAGTCATCCCCGGGGCCCTGGTCACTGCGACCGATCCCGTGCATGCCATCACTCGCGCCGTCAAGAGTAATGGCTCAGGTGAATTTACCATCAGCAGCCTTCCGATCGGCGTCTACACCCTCACAACGACGGCGGCTCAGTTTGAAAACTCGGTCATCACCGGCATCCGGGTCGATGCGAATGCCGACATCAAAGAGGTCATTAAAATGGTCACTGGCTCGGCGACCCAGTCAGTGACCGTCGTGGACAATAGTAGCTCCGCACTCGATGCAAAGTCGGCGACATTGGGCACAATGATCGACGAGAAACTGATTGAAGATCTTCCCATCGACGGGCACAACGTCGTTGCTCTCTCAGCCTTACTTCCTGGAGTCGTGGACGTCAATGCTCCGGCGACATTCACTGGCGACACCAAGGGTCCGACATTCAGTGCATCCGGCTCCAGAAATACCCAGAACCTGATGCTGTTCGATGGTTTGATGTGGAACAATCTCTTCTACAACACCGGCATCAACTACCCTCCGCCGAACTCCTTACAGGAGGTCAGCGTAGTGCTGAACAACTACAAGGCGGAGTACGGGCGAAACGCGGGATCTGTCGTCAACGTCGTCACCAGGAGCGGCACCAACCAGATTCATGGCAGCGCCTGGGATTACATCCAGAACCAGTACTTCAATGCCGCCGACTACCTCTCCACGGTGAACCCGAAGGACAATATTAATCAATTCGGCTTCACTGTCGGCGGCCCTGTGATCAAAGACAAGCTCTTTTTCTTTGGGGCGTTTCAGGATCTGGTGGGACGGCTGCAAACGACAGGATCTATTCCGGTCATTGGTTACGCAGAGCGTGGATTAAATCCTGACGGTGTCACTCCGCGGCCATGTAACCCGGCCGGTCCCTTTCCGGGTATGACATGCGCAAGCTTTCTGGCGGATGCAACCGGGGGAAAGATCCTGAACCCGGAAGAGATTCCAGGGACAAGCGGAAACCAGGCAACACCGGCGGACGCTGAAAACAACTTCAACGCAGCGTATCAGCAGGCAGGCGGGACCGGCGTTTCGCCCTGTATCGGCCTCCTGCAGCAGGCGGCGGTTTACGCGGCCAACAATAACTTTGTCGGCACGACGACCAAACAGCCTACCTACCTGCCGTTTGGCGAAGCGCCCACTCAATGCATCAATCCAGTCATGTTGAAGGTTATCAACACCTTCGTCCCAGCAGTGGTCAACTCTTCCGGAGGTCTGGCCGTATCGAATTCGAACAGCCCCACGGGTGACAAGAACCTGTTGGTACGTACGGACTACCTGTTGAATGGGCAACACAGTATCGATGCTCGATACGACCTCATTAATTCCAACACCCTCGGGCCGCTTGGCATCAACAGCGCGTCGCAAGGGGTGGCGACATACGCCATCGTGGCCCAGAAGGCGGTGAGCAACTTCGGCAACGTCGGTTGGACCTGGGTAATGACACCGAATTTGTTGAACAAAATGCGTATCGGTTACAAGCGATTCGAGAGCACACAATTGCCCACGGACAACCGGACCCTCAACAGCTTTGGCGGCAACTTCGTCGAGACAGGCATTCCGACGTTGCCTGCCTTCAACTTCTCCAATCAGTTCAGTCTGGGCAGCACAAGCCAGGGCTTTCAGGACCACATCAACGAAAACGTCGAGCTATCAGAGAGCATGATCTGGACGAAAGGAAACCACACCGTCCAGGGCGGCTTTTCCTTTCTCCGCCTGCAGTATCTGACACGCCAAGACTATCCTGGACAGATCTCGTTCAGTACGACGTACACCGGTGTCAGCATCGCCGACGGCGTTCTCGGCCTTGCCAATTCAGTTCAGGCAGAGAACCGTCTGATCCAGGGCGGAATTCAACACGCCGTTTTTTCCTACATTCAGGATGATTGGCGAGCCACATCGAAGTTGACTCTGAATTTAGGCCTCCGCTACGAACTCCCCTTCCAGTGGTTTGAACCGCATGGAGAATCGGCCACCTTTATCCCCGGCATCCAGTCAACCGTCTTTCCTGGCGCAGTTGGAGGTCTCGGATTTCCGGGAGACAAGGGCGTCCTGCCCTCGCTGGTCCCAACGGACTACAACGGCATCGCGCCCCGATTTGGTTTCGCCTATGACGTCACCGGCCAGAGCAAGTTCCTGATCCGTGGCGGCTACGGTATCTTCTTCGATGCGGTCAACGCAAACGTAGTCGGCGTTGGCGAGCCATACCACTACAACTTCTTGACGCAGATACCAGCCGGTGGCGCCTCCGTACCTCTGCTGACGTCGATTGGAGGCCCCGTCACGGTTATCCCTCCTGCGTTCAATCCGAAGAACCCGCAGTTTGTTGCACCTTATTCCATCTTCTTTCCGGACCGAGGCTTCCGCACTCCCTATGCTGAGGCAATCAACTTCGGCTTTCAGTATCATGTCCCCCATGGTGGCACACTGGACACCAACTATGTGGGCAAGTTCGCACGCAAGCTGACTGTGCCGCTCGACCTGAACCCAGCCATCTACGACTGCAGCGGCGGATACTTTCAGGCCGATCCGTCGTTATACTGCACGAATGCAAACTCCACCACGCAGTCAACCGATGCCCGCCTGCGCTATGTTCCTTTCAACAGTGGTGGCCAGGGCATTGTGGACATCCTGAGCATCGGAACATCGAGCTACAACGCGCTGCAGATGCAATACACGCAGCGCGGCGGCAAATATCTTAACCTCCTCAGCTCCTACACGTTTTCCCGCGCGATCGATGTCGATACCAACGGTCAGACAACCTCAAACGCTATACCGGACGTATTTAATGTCAGATCGGACCGTGGGCTCTCAGACAACAATGCCACCCATATTTTCAGCCTGGGATGGGTCACACGGTTTCCGAAGATCGCGACAGATTCCCGGTTTGCAAGCGCGATCTTCAACAATTGGGTCTACAGCGGCGTCTATCAGGCTCACTCGGGACGCCCATTCAGCGTCACCATCAACAACGATTCCGCTCTCGATGGTGAATCGAATCAAAGGGCAGCATTGGTTCCCGGCGCAAATCCACTTCTGCCTTCCAAACGGTCACGCGCCTCAAAGGTGACCGAATACTTCAACATTAACGCATTTACCTACCCAACGGTCGGCACGTTCAGTCCGATTGGAAGAAATGCGTTTATCGGACCAGCCTACATCATGACAAATATGACTCTGGGTCGTGACTTTCCGCTCGCGAGAGTGCGAGAAGGAATGCGCCTGAACTTCCGTGTGGAGGGTTACAACGTCTTCAACACGCCGAACCTGGGGCAGCCTCAGTCGCAATTCTCTTGTTCGACGACGTCAACTAAAGGAGAATCCTGTACAGCAGCCGGCGGCTCCTATCCACTGATTGTCGGGTCGACAACATCTGCCGTAAACTTCGGCAGCATACTCAACACATTCGGAAACAACTCCAACACTTCCACCAACGGGCGCAAATTGCAGTTCGCAGCGACCGTCTTTTTCTAATTGATCTCGACGCACTTTCAACTGTGTTCCGAATAAGGCAGCGGCTCCGGTCGCTGCCTTATTCGTTCTTAGAGATCATCTGTCACGTGCCCGGGCAGGAATTGAATATAGAAAACCGTAAACTACGGCACCACTTCGGTTGCCGTAGCGAAACTAAGCTGATGAATCGACATCCAGGTCTGCGAATAGGCATTCAGCGCGTCTGAGGCCACCGAACGCGAGTCACGCAGAGCATCGAGGTAGTCGATCAGCGCCAGCGCTCCATGCTCATAGCTGAACTTCGAGATGTCGAGCACGTCCTTCGCCTCGTCGAGATAGTGGCCGTTGTAACGATCGGAGAGGACCTTGGCATTCTCATATCCAACCCAGGCCTGATCCACATCGGAGACGACCTGATTGTGTGTTGCCAGCTCCGTGAAGCGGCTGGCCTGCGCCAGATATTTGCTCGTCTCTTTGTTGCCCTGATTACGATCGAAAAACCGTAAAGGAATGCTAAGGCTGAAGGCCGCCGAGTTGTCCGGCCCATTGCGATCGTAGTCGACCTCAATAGTTGGGTCCGCCGTACCGTTCGCATACGCCAGCTTAACGTTCGCATCGGCAACCGTCACGCCAAGCTGGGCGGCATGATAGTCCGGCCGTGCGGCGATCGCCTTCTGCTCCATATCCTCCATTGTGCCGCCAACCACAGGCGGAACAACATCGCCCACTACATCGAAGTCTTTGAGCGGCTTATCGTATCCAAGCAGTACCTGAAGCTGTAGGCTCGCCTGCTGTGTATTGGTGATTGCATTCGATGCATCGGTTTCGAACTGCGCTAGTTGCAGATCGAGCCGCTCGAAGTCCAGTTTCGCCAGGTCTCCTGCCTTCAGGCGCTCACTGCCGATGTCAAGTTCGTGTTTGAAGTCGCTCAGGTTATCATCAGCGAGCTTCTTCGCTGCCTTGGCGATAACGAAGTTAGTGAAAGCCTGCCGCACAGCAAGAATAGTCTGCTGTTCTTGGGCATGATACTGAGCGTCTGTCTGGGCCGTGGTGGAACGAGCGCTATCGAGACGCCAGCGGCGCTTGTCTCCACGCTCAAACAAGCGCGAAACTCCCACGCTGTAGTAGTAAGGATTGGCAGCATCGGCTCCCAGCGTAACGTTTGAACCCGTAGCCACCAGGTTTGGGTTTTGCCGGACGCCAGCCTGGATCTCCTGCGCTTTAACCGAAAGCAGATTCTGCTGCGCCGAAAGCAATGCGGGATTCTTGGCACGGGCAAGCTCAACGGCCTGCTGCATCGTGATGGGCACATAGGTCGGGACAGCCGGCTGATTTTGCCCATAGTTATTGCATGGAAACATCATGGCGAATATCCCGGACAAGCACATCGAGGACGTGACGAGCCGGCGCCTCCTTCTCGTCATGGAACCTCCTGCCGCCAGTGTGGAAGCGATCGAGTATCGGCCTGCGTACGCGGACAGCATCAGTTCTCAAACTCCGTCTCAAGTGTAGGAAGCACATCATCTGGTCTCGCGATCCAGACATACAGGGTGGGCAACAGGGTCGATCGCAGGTGAGTCATGTGCGGGATGCCAGCCATCTGGATCTCGATCGGAGTCGTGACCTGCTGCTCGACCTCTTCGGCCGCGCGTCCAGGCCACTGTGTGATGACCTGGACGTAGTTGTTGGCGACGTCGGGATAGGCCTCGACGGGAAGATTGTGGAAGGAGACAATTCCCCAGCCGAAGAGCATGACAGCAAGATCGAGGACGAGCCAGCGGTTGTTCAACGCAAAATCGACGAGACCGCGAATCATTACTGATCCGCCGTATTCTGTAGTGCCAGCACGTTCGAAACCACCTGCTGGCCCACGTCGATGCCCGAAAGTATCTCCTGCATATTGTCCGGCAAAGCGCCGCCGCCCCGCACCAGGACGCGACGGAACTTGCCGTCTCCCGTGGGGACGTAGACCCAGTCGCGGTCATGTAGATGCAACACCGCGCTTGCTGGAACCTGCACATGAGTCTGGAGAGTCTTGCCATGAATCGTTGCCGTGGCAAACATTCCTACGCGCATCAGCGTATTGGGATTATCCACCTGGATGCGCACCTTGGCTGTGCGAATTTGGGGATCGAGCACCGCCCCGATGTCGCTGATAACACCGTTAAATACGCGGTCTGGATATGCCGTAAGGCGAATCTCCGCCTTCTCGCCGAGATGCACCGCCGCAAGATCGTTTTCATAGACATCACAAATTATCCAGACGTGGGACAGATCGGCGATGGTAAACGCATTGGCCGACCCGCTGTAAGTTACGCCCGCGGCACCGGCAGCGGTTACATTCTGCGCGATAATGTAGCCCGAGACCGGAGCATACACCTTCACAGTCGCTGCAGGATGGTCTTTATCGACCCCGAGGACGCGCAGCTGTTCTTCTGCAGCAGAGAGCGCCGCTTTGGCATCATCCTCGGCGTTCTGCGCAATCTCGATCTGGCTGTTCGGAATCGCGCCCTTGTCATTCAGAATCTTGGCGCGGTCGAACTGAGCCTTGGCAAGACGTTCGTCGTTGACCGCCTTCAGATATTGTCCAAAGGCGGACGATACGTCGTTGCTCTGCACGTCCATCAGAAGCTGGCCTTGCTTAACGTAGTCCCCGATGCGCGCATGAACATCAACCACGCGGCCGGAGGCGATCGAGATAACAGGCACTGTGCGCGATATGTCTGGGTTGACCGTTCCGGTGACCTGGAGGGTGGATACCGATGCGTAGCTAGTCGCGCTAAACAGCGCAAACTGGTCAGGATGGTCCACATGCACCAGATTCACGTCGGTATCGGTCTGGACGACCGCTGCGGGAGGAGCTTCGCTTTTAGCATCGGGCGGTTTACTGTTGCAGCCCGCCAACAGATAGGTACCGCAATAAAACAGGATCGTGGCGTGACGCCTGAAACCGATTGAACTCATCACGTAAACTCGTTATCCCCTCGTAGGACCGTGCCAATTGATATTCCTCACCTCTCTCGCTGCAGAGGTGGTTCCCCGCTGAATTTAGGACACAAAAGCACTAGTAGCAGTCTATCGTCTGCACGCTATGGACACGCCTATCTTTTGGCTAGCCGGAGGTTGTCTTTCGCGTCACTGCCCAAATCTTAAGATTACACACAACGCTGACTGAAACGCATAAAATGGCTGTAAAGACTCACTGCAGGCATGGTTTGGCCTGCATCGAAGCCAGAAGCTCACGGTTTTCAGACCTTGTCGTTGAGCCGTCCGGTTTAGCCCTCTGGTTCGCCACGGATTCGGATCTCTATGTTCTCGCGCTTATTCCAGGACAACCTCAGATCGCTGCTGCCCTGGTCGGTTCTGCTGGTCGTCCTGATCGCGATTGCAGACTGGCGTATCGACGCCGCGATTCCATTGGGATTTTTGTACCTCCTACCCATGCTTCTGGTAGGCAGGGTGCTCAGTCGGTGGCAGATATGTCTGACCGCCGCTCTCTGCACCTCCCTCAGCGAGGCATTCAATAGCCTGAATTGGAATCCTGCGATCGGCATACCCCGCGACATCCTTACCTTCGCGGCCTTCTGCGGCATCGGTCTCTTTGTTTATGGAGTCGTGCGCAACCGACGTGTCTCCGGCGACAATCTGCGCCGGATCGAGAGCGAAGTTGCCGCGCGACAGGATGCTGAAGAGCAACTGAAGGTCCTCATCGAAAGCAGCCCGGCGGCAATCTTCACGGCAGATGCAGATGGACACATCATGCTGGCCAATGAAGCCGCGCATAAGCTATTCGCCTTGCCGCCGGAAAGCCTTCGGGGAACCTCCATTCACCGGTACTTCCCTTCTCTTATGAATCTGCCGTCAGCGCGCCACACAGGCCGCACATTCCGAACGGTGATGCAGTGCCATGGAACCCGTCACAATGGCGAGGTGTTCCTCGCCGACATCTGGTTTTCAACGTATCAGACCAGCGTCGGTCCGCGACTCGCTGCAATGGCCGTCGACATCTCCGAGGACCTGAGAACCCGCGAAGAGTCGAGTCTGCACCAACTTCTCGCAGGCTCTCGAATCCTCGTAGCCGCCGTCTCGCACGAAATTCGAAACGTCTGTGCCGCAATTGCCGTTGTCCATCAGAACATGAGCCGCAGCGTTTACCTCGAAAACAACAAGGACTTTGAGGCATTTGGCACGCTCATTCAATCGCTCGAAAAGATCGCAGCCATGGATCTCTCCAGAAATTCAGATCGTGCAACCAGTGTTGACCTTCACTCCTTGCTCGAGGAACTGCGCATCGTCGTGGAACCAACCCTGGAGGAGAGTAGCATTCGATTACATCTCTCTGCCGCGGAGAACATTCCAGAGGTTCTGGCAGATCGGCCAAGTCTGATGCAGGTTTTTCTTAACCTGATGAAGAACAGCGAGCGTGCCATGCGCCGCCAAGCGCACAAAGAACTTCAGATCACCGTCGAAACCTCCGGCCAACAGGTCCTGGTGCGCTTTCTCGACAGCGGTTCAGGAGTTCAAAACCCCGCTGATCTATTCAAGCCATTCCAACAGCGAGCGGAATCCACCGGCCTTGGACTCTACCTGTCCCGCGCCTTCATGCGATCCTTTCAAGGGGATCTGCGTTTCGAGCCCACCGCCAAAGGAGCCTGCTTCGTCGTCGAGCTGCACGCATTGGGGAAAGAGGACTCTTCGGTATATGAATCAGCAGATGCGAGTCTTGATCGTCGATGACCACACTCTCTTTCGCGAAAGCCTTAGCCGGCTTCTCGAATCCGAGACCGACTGCAGAATCGTGGGCACCTGCGCATCGGTCGATGATGCGCTGAAGATCATCGAGAAAGACAAGGTCGACCTCGTCATGCTGGACTACGATCTCGGGGAGCAACCCGGGACACATCTGCTCATCGAAGCCAGAAAGAATGGCTTCGATGGCCGCGTGTTGATGGTCACCGGCGGCATGAGCGATTCGACAATACTGCGTGCCCTCGACAACGGAGCCTCTGGAATCTTTCTCAAAAACAGTCCCCTTGCAGAATTGATTCAGGCTATTCGTCGCGTAACAATGGGCGAGATATGGATCGATCCTGCATTGATGAAGTCGCTGCTTGCAGATGCGCGCCGCCAAAATGAACAAGGACGCCATGAGGTATTAAGCGAAAGAGAGAGAAAAGTTCTCCGCTTCGTCTTCGAAGGCCTCAGCAATAAAGAGATCGGCCAGCAGCTCAACATCTCCGAGGGCTCCGTCAAGGCGACACTGCAGCAGTTGTTTGCACGCACGGGAGTACGGACAAGAAGCCAGTTGGTACGCATCGCCGTCGAAAAGCACTCGCGCGATTGGCTGGACGATGAGTGACACAGCACAGTGTTAGGCGCATGGAATCATTGAAGGAGAAACAATGCCTGATCCGCCGGACAACGGAATGATTCACCTGAGCAGCCCTCGCACGGTGGCGGAGACGCTAGCGCTGCTGGAGACGATCGTCCAGACCAAAGGAATAACTATCCTGGCCCGTGTCGACCACAGCGGCGACGCCGAAAAAGCCGGGCTGAAGATGCAGCCCACTAAGCTGCTCATCTTCGGCAACGCAAAAGCGGGCACCCCCCTAATGATCGCCTCACCAACTGTCGCCATCGACCTGCCCCTCAAGGCGCTCGTCTGGGAGGACAGCAGCGGCAAGGTTTGGCTCTCCTACAACAGCCCGGACTACCTCAGGCAGCGGCACGCTATCCCCGACAACCTGCTGCAAAACATCGCCGGCATCGGCCCAATTTGCGCAGAAGCCGTCCGCTAGCTATCTGAGAATCTCAGTGCCGATGCTGGGCTCGGAGTGCTACCGAAGCCCAATAAGCCTCGTTCCAAGTGCGATAAAGCCTTCATGTCTTTGTCTTGCAAGAGGGACATGTTGTGTTTAAAGGGCTCCGCCAATCAACTGTAGAATCCTGCTAACAGCCTCGTCAGCATCGGGGCGATGCCCTGCATAACAGGTAGCCCCCGCAACTGCACGTTCGAACACTGGCACCAAATCCGGCGATTCCGCCAGAACATGAGGAGTGTTTCGCAATAGGATCAGCAGCGCTTCGCTTTGAGGGACAGGCGCAACACTCCAGGTACATTCCGGCTCGTATTCAAGAGACAGAATCCACCCAACCGGCGCAGGCGCACCTCCAACCGAAGCGTTGTACTCGGTTGCAAGCATGGGAACCTGCTCAGGATTGCCATTCCGCAGGAGCAAAGGCCGTGGATACGGATGAACGAGCCCCTCTGTATCGATGAGCGCGTACTCATCGGAGAAGTAAGTGGCGCCTCGCCGCAACATTTCTGCCACCAGTGACGATTTTCCCGCATGCGTGATGCCTGGCAGCAGCAATACCCGCTCGCCCCACACGACGGCGCCCGCGTGCACAGCACGCAACGACGTCAGGCGTTGGACCACAGCATCGTCCAATACCCTGATGAGATCGGGCACCAAGCTGATAGCTTGATGAGCTGATACCACCACGGCACCGTCTGCCAACAACTGAAATTGATCCGCAACTCGAACGACGCGAAGGCAGAGATCGGCCTTATCAATGTCGCTCGCTCGTCTAGGCAACGATGGAAAGGTATAACGTTCCAGAACGGCGTACGCTTCAAGGCACTCCGCCGCCACTTGAATGTTGCAGTCGAAAGCGCGAACTTCGAAACAATGGCTACTGGACATGCATGTTGGGCCAACAAAAGCTAACGACACCGCTCTTCGGGCACCGCCTTGATCCAGCAAATCGGGACGTCCGTTTGCAAGCGGAATGAAGGTTCTGCGTAAACCTTCCGCGTATACAAGCCGCTTGCAGAATAGGCGTCCTAGAAGAGTGCCTAGAAAATATCAGCATTTCTATGGAAAATATCTCTTCGCGCGTTATGGCAGCTTTATCGGTGGCAGTGGGGGCAGTTTTATCGGCGGAGGGGGCGGTGGTAGGGGCGGTAACGGCGGTAGAGGGAAGATGGGTAGAGGTTCAGGTGGATGAGTTGTTGGTCTCGAGCTCGAGGTAAATGCGAAGGCTCGCTGCTCTGCCATCGACAAGGACACCACAAGGGGTAGAGCGATGGAACTTAGCGTTGTGATGAATTGCCGTCGCGTCGCAGGCGAGGATGATCCCGATGTCCTCACGAGGTTCTTGTCGTGCAGCTGCAGAATGGCCTCTTCTGCCAACACTTCATTAATCGCTGGGTCGAACGACCGCTGCATGCTTTCCGTCACCTCGGCGAGTGTCGTTGGATTGCGGCATGCGTCCCAGGCTGCGCCAGCCGTCGCGTTCAATGCGAAGACCGTCTCGTTTTTAGCATCGACAATAACTGTTGAACCGTCGGGAAGTCTGTTAACTACCAAGGCGTCTGAAGCGATGCGTTCTACCTGCATATTGACCTCTCTCTAGTCCTGTCAGCAAGGGGGTCGTTCGTCTCTCGCTCGATCTCGGAAGTGTACGCGAAGCAGGCCCAATTTGGGGCCGACATTTTTTGTAACCCAATCTCTTGTTGTCAACTCGTGTTTCGACAGAGCCTAAATTGTGAAGCAGTTCTTTTTACTGTGGCTTGGTGTTCATTTAGACAGCACGTCGTTAGCCAAAATGAAACGTATGAAAATACACACGCTTCTTATAGAAATATCGAGGAGAATGCGCAGGATATTGCGTAGAAAAAGGAATTCCTGTACTTCTCTTCCGAAAATTCTCGATCGCAAGAACGATTGGTACTATTCAAAGGTAAGTTGCAACATGTTGCGACATCGTTCGGGGAATGGGAGGGGTTGATGCCAGCAGAGCGGGAGTCTTGCGAGCTGCTACTTGCCATCGCACGGTCGACTGATGCAGAGCAGATCCATCGCCTTGCTGTCGAAGTTCGTGACTGGGATTCGCTCCTCAAACTGGCGCAGGAGCATCGCGTCTTGCCGATGCTCTACTTATCGCTTGCAGACATGGGCCCGGCAGTTCCGTTGCTCGTGCGGGATCGTCTGCGCGTGGAATACGAACGCAACGTGTTCCACAGTCTGGCGAATGCGGCGGAATTAATTGCCGTGCTCAAAGCACTCGAGCACGAGATGATTCCGGCCATATCGTTCAAGGGCGTTGTGCTGGCAGCCTCCGCCTATGGTGACCTTACTGCACGTTCTGCCGGCGATCTGGATATCCTCATCCACTACAAACACCTCGTGCGAGCCGCTGCTATTCTCCTCGACAGGGGATATCAGCTGGAGACCCCTGTGCGTGCCGATGGAACGCCGGCCAATCCGAGCGATTACGAATATCATTTCGAGCGGCAAACGGACGGAATGGTGGCTGAGCTTCGCTGGAGATTTGAGTTTACTAAACCGCAGGTTAAGCACAACCTCGGTATGGATTGGGTGTGGCCACGGCGACGAAGCGCGTTACTGGCAGGCGCCAAAGTCCTGGATATTTGTCCCGAGATTAATTTAATTGTGCTTTGTATGCACGGGAGCGGTAGCAAACACACGTGGTCGCGGCTTATCTGGATCTGTGACGTCGCGCAACTACTCGCTTCGTCGCCCGGACTTGATTGGAAGGAGGTCACTCGCGAAGCCAAGAAGTCTGGGCTATACCGAGCGCTTGCTTTGGGCTTATTGCTTGCGCATCGAGTTGCGGGTGCCACAGTTCCGCAGGACATCCTGCGGAACTGTGAGGCGGATACCACTGTGTCCAATCTGGCGCAACATATCCAGAAGAATTTGTTCGATGCACCGAGCAGCACACCGACCGGCCGCGTGCCCTACGGTATCCAGATGCTCGATTTCCGCGATCGGATCGGGTTGCTCTTGTCGCTCGACCTCCTGCGGCCGAATGAGAGAGATAGGGCGGCGTTCCCTCTACCGAAATCGCTACATGCCCTCTACTATTTGATACGCCCCATCCGCATATTTTGGGACCGATCAGCGAGATAAGGATAGTCATCTCGCTGATCGGTGTCGCTACCAGTTCCCTCAAGCAGATTTGACTCTGACCAGCCCCAGGCTCTTGGTGGCTTCTTAGTCCACAATCTGAATTAGCCGTGTTACTTCCGTCACCGATTCAGAGATGAAGTGTTCGAGGCAAATGAACACAGCTCCCAAAGTGCTACTGGAGAAATCTAGTAGGTAAGAGACGAGTGTCGAGTTTATCAAGTGGTTTGTGGGCACGAAAGGGAGAGGAAATGCAATTAATTGTCTATATAGTATGCAAGCCCCTGCAGCCCACGATTAGATGCGGCCGAATCGAGGCGTTACTAAGTCGTTAATCTCCCTCTAAACCCGCATTAAGTGCAGTTCAACAGGATTTTACCGAGCGCCTGCATTTTGGCCATGATCGTGCTCTAACTTTATGCAGTGTCCAGAAAAGCGCTCGATTCTGAGCCCTGCATTAAAAACAGGGGCTGTAGCCCACAGGGCGAAGCTACGTCCAGCTAAATGCCGGATAACGCCTCAACCAGGAGAGGTGGACTAACTTGTTGACCTCACAAATAATTCATCCCGGAACGCACGAAGCTTCAGACTGGTGGGCGCTTTATACCCGTCACCAGCATGAGAAGACAGTAGCCGAAATGCTTTCGGCCAAAGGCTTTGAGGTGTTTTTGCCACTTTATGAGTCTGTACGGCGATGGAAAGACAGAAAAAAGATGATTACCTTACCTCTGTTTCCCTGCTATGTCTTCGTCCGAGGAGGACTCCAGCGCCGATTACAGGTCGTGACGACTCCAGGCGTTCACATGATTCTGTTCCACGGTGAGCAGGTCGCGATGATCCCCGGCGTTGAGATCGAGGCAATTCGAAAGGCGGTAGAAGGGCCCCTTCGCGTGGAACCCCATCCCTTCCTGAAGTGCGGCGAGCGGGTTCGCGTGACACGAGGTTCCCTTCTCGGCGTCGAAGGAATTCTCGTTCGCAAGAAGAATTTGTATCGTCTGGTTCTTTCCGTGGACATGATGGCAAAGTCCGTTGCAGTGGAGATTGACGCCACTGATGTGGAACCCGTGACGACACCAGGGATGCAAGCGAGGGCTGGAAAATTCGGCGAAATGTCCCTTCATGGCGACAGGCAATTAGCAAGTTTGTGATCGATATGGACAATGAGTTCGGACTCAGGAGAGCCGGATTGGGATGCAACCGCCGACGGTCGTCGACATATCACCTGATAGGATCAGGATTGCTTTTGTTCGTTCTCCTCCCCGGCTCCTCTTCAACTCAAATATCGGCTCCTAGTGCGAATCGCGTACTCCCCGCAGCTACCGTAGCAGCATCTCCCGTACAACCCCCAGCACCATCCGGTAACAAGTCAGGTGACTCCAGCTTCGTCATCGGTAATGACGACGTTCTAGAGATCAACGTCTGGAAAGAACCCGACTTCTCCTCCAAGTCAATTCAAGTGCGATCGGACGGAAAGATTTCGTTGCCTCTCGTGGGAGAAGTTCAGGCGGCGGGACTAACCCCAGTGCAACTCGAACAGGATCTCACTACTAAGCTTAGAAACTACATCACCAAACCTGAAGTCACGGTGATGGTCGAGCAGATTAATAGCAAAAAGTTTAATATCCTCGGACAAGTAGCAAAGCCAGGATCGTACTCACTTGCACTTGCGCCCACAGTTGTGGACGCAATTGCGATTGCCGGCGGCCCGCGGGACTTCGCAAAACAAAAATCAATATACGTCCTTCGGCAGAGTCCTGGCGGGGTTCAGAACCGCATCGCTTTCAACTATAAGGACTTTCTTAAAGGCAAAACTCAGAACGTCAAGCTTGAGCCGCGCGACACAATCGTCGTGCCTTAAGGGCTGCTTATGCTTATACGTGTTGGTCTCAGTCTTGCGCTGTTCGCGGCCACGCCGGTCTGGTCTCAATTGGGATCGACCCCGTTCGAGATGCCTAGCACATCGGCGGATGAAGCTCGAATGCAAACGCCGCCGCCTGTGAGTATTAGCGCTTATCCATCTGCAGTCGGATCTCAAATGCGTTCCAATTATCTATCTGCGGGGTTTCTCCTTAATATAGCCTATAACGACAACGTGGCTGCAAGCAGTAGCAGTGCTGCGATCGGAGACGTCAGCTACTCAATTTCACCTACGATTACCTTCAACCAGACCACCTCACGCCAACAATTGAACTTGAACTATAGTCCAGGATTTACGTTTTATCAGCACACTAGCGGTCTTAATGCAGCAAATCAAAGTGCGGCTTTGAATTACCAATACCGGCTAAGCCAGCATACGACCGTTAGTTTGAACGACTCCTTTCAAAAGAGCTCGAATGCATTCGACCAACTCTATCCGGTTTCGGGAGGGGGCATATCCGGCTCAACCCTGACTCCCCCAGCAGGAGTTGTTGCTCCCTACGGAGACCGGCTTAGCAATACAGCCAGTATGGGAATCAGCTATCAGTTCAGCATGAATGACATGATTGGCGGTTCTGGAGTTTTTACGGAAAATAATTATTCCAATTCAGGTGAGGCCGCTGGGCTCAATGATTCAAATTCTCGCGGAGGTTCTGGATTCTATAGTCGACGCGTGTCAAGCGCACAATATGTCGGTCTGATCTATCAGTACTCAGGAAGTCAGACTGATCCTGTGGATGCGAATACCATCCCACTGATCCCAGCGACCTATGTTCAGACGCACACGTTTTCTGCGTTTTACACAATTTATTTTAGCCCGAACCTTTCCTTGTCGTTGTCAGGGGGGCCTGAATATATTCACGATACTCAGTCTGCGTCGCTTCCGTACCATGCGTGGACGCCTTCTGTGACGGCAAGCATTGCCTCTCATACGACCCGTACCAATTTTGTACTCAGTTACTCGCGAACAGTAAGCGGAGTTGTGGGATTGACTGGAGCGTTCGATTCAAACAGCGCGAGTGCATCCATGCAGCTACAAATTGCACGCGTCTGGATCATAGGATCGGCAGCGAACTATGCAATCCTTAATAATGTTGCCCCGTCTCTTTCTTCATCCGATCCGGGAGGGCATACTGTTACGGGAACTGTCTCTCTACAGCACCCAATGAGCGAGCACCTCAAGGCAGAACTTGGATACTCCCATCTGCACCAGAGTTACAGCAACGTCGCGGCGATTAACAATGCCCCCGATAGCAATCGCGAGTTTATTTCGATCTCCTATCAGTTCACCCGGCCATTGGGAAGATAAGACATGGAAGAGATCCTCGAAGAACAACATTCCGAAGGACCGGACATCCAGAACTACCTGAACATCGTACGTCGTCGCCACGTTCATTTTCTGATACCACTCTTTCTAGGATGGCTTATGGTTTGGGGAGCAAGCTGGATTCTACCAGTGGGCTATAGGTCGAGCACGCTGATCTTGGTAGAGCAGCCCACTATGCCGAAGAACTACGTCACACCAAATGTCGTCGACGATTTGCAGAACCGACTGCAAAGCATAACGCAACAAATTCTTAGCCGCACCCGCCTTCTTCTTATCATCGACAAATTGCATCTCTATAACGACAGCCGCCGTCAGATCACAGCAGATGAAAAAGTAGAGCGGATGCGCAAAGATGTCGATATCGAGCTCGTGCGTGATTCTAGGGGTGACCAGATCACTGCGTTTAGGATTTACTATTCGGCGCGAGATCCTCACATCGCACAGCAGGTGACAAGTGAGTTGACCGACCTATTCATCAACGAGAATCTGAAAGTACGCCAGCAACAGTCGGAGGACACCACCCAGTTTATCGAGAGCCAGTTGGAGAATGCGCGCGCGATCCTGGCGGAGCAGGAAGCTAAGGTTCGAGAGTTTAAAGGACAACACGAAGGCGAATTGCCTACCCAGGAAGCGAGTAATCTCCAAATTCTGAGTGGGCTCCAGTCACAGCTACAGAGCGAACAGGATAATCTCAGCACCGCGAAGCAGCAGCGGGTTTATCTCCAAACGCTGATCGAGCAATACCGCAATCTCCATACGACTTCAAGATCTGCCGACGGGACTCCGACAGGTTTGGCGGAAATTGATCAGGACCTCGCCCGGCTAAGAACGAAGCTCGCAGACCTTAGCTCTCGCTACACCGATCACTACCCAGAGGTTGAGAATGTAAAAAATGAAATAGCGAAGACGGAAAAGACGCGAACCATGCTCGTTGCTGAGATGAAATCGAAAGGCAGTGAGGGGAAAAAAGTTGATGACGGTGCCGGGCGCGACGCACTGGATCCTTCACAAAGTTCGACATTACTGCAACTGCAAGGACAGCTACAAGCCAATCAGGCAGAAATTGCGAATCGTGAACAGGCAGTCATCGGGTTAAAGACGAGAGTCAACAGCTACCAGGATCGCTTGAATTCTTCACCTGCGCGGGAGCAGCAGTTGGCGGATCTCACCCGAGGTTATGACCAATCGAAGGAAAACTACGACGACTTGTTAAAAAAGAAAAACGAGTCGGCGATGGCCACGAGCATGGAACAGATGCAGCAGGGTGAGCGGTTTAGTATGATTGATCCTCCGAGTTTGCCGCTTAAGCCTGATTTTCCCAATCGCCTCAAATTTTGCGGAATCGGCCTGGGCGCCGGTTTTGCATTGGGCCTGGTTTTGGTGGCTGGGCTTGAATTTATGGACCATCGGCTACATAGTGAAAAGGAGATCAAGGTCCTGCTCCCCATGGTGATCCTATCTGAAATTCCTGAGGTAGTAAGCCTGTCTGATGAGCGGAAGGCCAAGATGAGGATGACAGTGGGATGGGCGATGGCTGCGCTCGTCGTAACCACGATCCTCGCCGGCTCTGCTTTTAGTTATCTACACAATTAAGCCCTCAACTCCCAATGTACAAAGAGTTCTTCCATCTTTCGCGCAATCCATTTGACCTCACGCCCGATCCGACTTGTTTTGTCCCGACCAAGTGGCATAACGAGGCGCTGGTGGCACTTCACTATGGCATCCGTCGTCACAAAGGGTTTGTCGTATTGACTGGAGAGGTAGGCACCGGAAAGACCTTACTGCTCCGGTGTTTGATCGGAATGTTGAAAGAGAGTCCGGACGTCTCCTACGCCTATCTCTTCAATGGTAGGCTCTCTCCTAATGAATTCCTGCAATACATCCTCTCCGACTTCGGGCTCCCTACTTCTGGCAAGAACAAAAGCGACTTGCTGTTTGATCTGGGTCAGTTCTTAATCGCGAGAGGTTCGAGGAAAATGACGACTGTCCTCATCGTGGATGAGGCACATCTTTTGTCTTCAGATTTGCTGGAGGAGGTTCGCCTTCTGTCAAATCTGGAAACTGATGACGACAAGTTGTTGCAGATTGTGTTGGTTGGCCAGCCCGAACTTAACGAAAAATTGGATTCAGTTGGACTTCGACAACTCAAGCAAAGGATTGCGGTCCGCACACAGCTTGGTTCACTTGACGCCGAGGAGACAAATCGATACATCCACCAACGGTTGCAGATTGCTGGTGGAAGCTCGGACTCTAACCCATTGTTTCCTGAGCAAACCCTCGCGGCAGTCTATCGTCATTCGCGAGGCTTACCCCGCCTGATCAATACAATTTGCGAGAATGCGCTTATTGCTGCCTACGCGAGACGACTGCCAAGTGTATCTCCAGGGATCATAGAAGATGTGGCGAAGGAGTTCCGCCTCGATGTGGTTTGTTCGGCCGAAGCTGAGGGAGCCAGAAGTTCCGATCAACTGGATCTCCGGCGAGTCACTAGCCTGCTCAATTACCTGTACGCCGCCCTGCAAAGACCGGTCGCAGGCGATTCAGACTTAGGTGCGGAATTAGCTGTTGAAGCGAGCAAACATGAGCCATATATTTGACGCATTACAAAGATCGGAAGCTGAACGATCCGGAATTGGCTCGACGACGCTGTCTGAAGTGACAGAAATGCTCAAGCGCGCAGAACGTCGCGCAGCATCGAAGTGGGAAGCTGCTGTTTTGTCTGAGAAACCTGATGCGACGAAACACAAAGATCACGACATGCCACTCGGTCTACCAGGAGAGCAGCTCGTTGAAACGGCAACTTCCGCAGCGGTTAAGTTTTCGTTTGCCGAAGAGCTGGATCCGTTCGGCCAATTCCAATCGCTGAGGGTTTCGCTCGAACCTCAAAGCCGGCTGGTCAGCATCACAGACAGTGCAAGCCCTGCGGCGGAAGCTTTCCGTCTTCTAGGGGTTCGATTGCGACATCTCCGACGCGATCGCTCTCTCAAGAAAGTACTGATTACGAGCACAATTCCCCAGGAGGGCAAGAGCATGGTTGCGGCCAATCTGGCCTGCACTCTCGCTCTAAGGACACAACAGAAAATATTGTTGTTGGAAGGAGACCTGCGGCGCCCGTCCTTATCGAAGATGCTTGGCCTTGGAAGGAATCCGGGCCTAAGCGAATGGCTGGAGGGCGAACGCGAATTGACGGCGAGTATCTACCATCTTGAGGATCCGAATCTCTGGATATTACCAGCAGGTAGAACTCCCAGCAATGCGCTGGAATTGCTGCAATCAGGGAAATTGTCCACCTTGATGGATCAATTGACGGTGTGGTTTGATTGGATCATCATCGATTCTCCTCCCGTGCTGCCATTGGCTGACACGAGTGTCTGGATGCGTCTGACAGATGGAATCCTTCTAACTACACGTCAGGGAACTACAGAGAAACGGCAACTGCAGAGGGGCATCGAAGCAATCGAACCTAAGAAACTGATTGGCGCGTTGGTAAACAGTTCCAAGAATGCGGCAGCCAGCGACTACTACTACAGTCCTGCGAGCGTTCGACACAATGGCTAGCTTCTGATTTAGAGTATTTGTTTCCATATTCCGCTAATTCAATGCTCTCTCTATTTTGGCAAACAATCGCAATCAACTTTCTTCTCTTACCTTGGTAGACGGGTACAGAGAACAGAAACGGGCCATGAATCGCTCTCGACAGACATTCAAGGTGGACTTGACGCTCGAGAAAGGAGGTAGTTGTGACTCTGCCACGCATGGCTAAACGCTCAAAAGCTGCCAACCCCCTGGTCGAATGGCTACCCGCGGGAACACGCGAGGTTTTGAACGAAGAGACTTTTAAGCGGATGATCGCGGTTGAACGCAAAAGAACGGAGCGTTCGAGGGAACCATTTCTGCTAATGCTGCTGGAAGATGGCAACCCACAACACTCTGCAAAGAGGGGAACCGCTCTCGCCAATATGCTGTCTGTCCTACCGCGTTCAATCAGGGAGACCGACATTATCGGCTGGTACAAGGACGGGACTACCGTTGGTCTGATGTTTACTGGGCTTGCGTTCAATGACAAGATCTCGCTCCTGAACGCGATTTTAAACAAAGTGAGCATTGCGCTCCGAGATCAGCTGCCAGCCGACCAATTCAACCAAGTCAGGATCTCGTCCCACTTTTTCCCCGATGACTGGGATCACGAAAATCCCGGGCGTCCAAGCAATCCATCCCTTTATCCCGATCTGTTGAGCCCTGACAGGGACAGAAGTTCCCTGTTACGCATTAAGCAGGTAATGGATATCGCGGGCAGCGGATTGGCGCTTATCCTTTGCACACCTCTGTTTTTGATGATTGCGGTGGCGGTTAAGGCATCATCGAAAGGTCCCGTGCTTTTTCGTCAGCAGCGAGTCGGCCAGTACGGCCAATGCTTTACATTTCTGAAATTCCGATCGATGCGCATCAACAATGATGACAGTCTTCACAAAGAGTACACAACGAGATTAATCGCTGGAAGGGGCGAGCATCAATCGGACAACCGGAGTGGTGACGGCATTTACAAGCTTACGAACGATCCGAGGATAACTCGAGTAGGGAGATTTCTGCGCAGAACAAGCCTTGACGAACTACCGCAGTTGGTGAATGTTCTGAAGGGAGATATGTCGCTCGTCGGACCCCGCCCAGCAATCCCATACGAGGTTGCAGCGTACCAGACCTGGCATCGTCGTCGGGTGTTGGAAGTCAAACCTGGTATTACGGGGTTATGGCAAGTGACTGGCCGAAGCCGCGTCAAATTCGACGAGATGGTCCGGCTGGATTTGCGATACGCCACGTCGTGGTCTCCCTTGCTGGACATTAGGATTCTCATGCACACCCCTCGTGCAGTGATCGGGGGCGCGGGCGCCTGTTGACTTCGCTACCTGCTCCGTCAAAGGTATGCAATCTATTGTTAAGCGTATATGCAATATCTCGTCATCCGAGACTGCGTGAGCAGTAGCTTAGCTGTGATCACTGAGTAATTACCCGCGAAATCAGCAGCAACCGCATACAAACAGGGCTTTATTGGTCGCCATGCATTATGGCTGTCCACGTGCAAGTCCACTTTCAATCTACTACAAAAACACTCGAAGTCTGAGTCGTAAGCTACGACGACGCAATGTAGCCCACAGGGCGAAGCTCTGTCCAGTTGCTAGATAACAGGATAAGGGCCTATGAAGCACTATCTCCAGCTATTCGAACTGTCCCCTCCGATTTCGGCCTGAGTTGCACCTTTGCCCCAAGCTGGCTTCCCTTATAATGCCGCTTTCGATCATCTTCTAAATAAAGCTCGGTGAAAACATCATGAATTTTGGTGTGATTGGTTATGGCTATTGGGGACCAAACATCGTGAGAAATCTTACGAGTCTGGAGGATTCCCAGGTGCTTGCAATTGCGGAGATGAGTCCATCTGCACGAAAGCGTGCACAGAAGGCTTATCCAGGTATCCAAGTAACCGCAGATGCTTTTGACGTGATTTCGTCACCCAAAATTGACGCAGTCGCGGTTGTCACTCCGGTCTGGACCCATTACGAATTGGCGAAAGCAGCGCTAGAGAATAGTAAGCACGTGTTCGTTGAAAAGCCATTCACCAGCAACACTGCGCAAGCGGAGGATCTGATCAACCTTGCCCAGAAGAAAAATCTCAAGATCATGGTGGACCATACCTTCCTGTTCACAGGAGCGGTGAAGAAAATCTCGCAACTGCTCGACGAAGGAACCCTGGGAAAGCTCTATTACTATGATGCTACTCGCGTCAATTTGGGCCTCTTTCAGCACGATATCAACGTGCTCTGGGATCTTGCGCCACATGATCTTTCCATCATGGACTACCTGATCAAAGGAAGCCCTGAAGCAGTCGTCGCCACAGGACAGAAACATTTGAACGGCCACGAAGATGTTGCTTATATGACACTCTACTTCCCTGAGAAGGTCATAGCGCATATCAATGTCAATTGGCTCTCTCCTGTCAAGGTTAGAACTACTCTCATGGGTGGAGAAAAGCGAATGCTGGTCTGGAACGATCTCGAAGCCGACGAAAAGGTGAAGGTGTACGACAAGGGAGTAGATGTCACTAACCGAGAAGGCGTCTATGAATTGCTCGTCAACTATCGATCAGGCGATATGTGGGCTCCCCAACTGGAGCAGGGCGAGGCCTTGCGGCAGGAACTGTCCTACTTTGTGGACTGCATTTCCAGTGGAGAGAATCCGTATAACGACGGATGCGCCGGACTGAGAGTGGTCAAGATGTTGGAAGCAGCCAGCGAATCGCTCAGCAAGAGGGGCGCTCTGGTCTATCTATGAGCTCCTACAACTGCATCACAGACGATGTGAAACTGGGGAAAGATGTGCGCCTGTCGAAATTCATCAATATGTACGGATGTGAGGTCGGCGACGAGACAAAGATCGGCGCATTTGTAGAGATCCAGAAGAACGCTAGTGTAGGCAATCGCTGCAAGATCTCGAGTCACACTTTTATCTGCGAAGGCGTTGTAATCGAAGATAACGTCTTCATCGGGCACGGAGTGATGTTCATCAATGACAGCTATCCGCGCGCAACAACTCCGCATGGGGATCTTCAATCCGAAGCCGATTGGCAGGTTGAACGCACAGTGATTAAAAAAGGCGCATCCATTGGCTCAGGCACCACTATTCTCGCTAATACCAACATCGGAGAAAATGCGATTGTAGGTGCGGGCAGCGTTGTGACGAAAGACGTGCCACCCAACTGTATCGTAGCCGGAAATCCAGCTAGGGTTCTGCGTTTTATAGAACCAACCGTGGAAGGTCCTAATGTCAATTGTTAATAATGTCACTAACAATATCCCTTTTCTTGACTTGGTTACTCCACACTTGGAGCTAGAGCAGGAACTCACCGGTGTATTTCGCCGAGCTCTACAAACGGCCGGCTTCATTGGTGGCCCTATGGTCGAGGACTTTGAGGAGGCATTCGCTGCCTTCTGTGACGTGAGCCATTCTATTGCGGTCAGTAGCGGTACGGATGCTTTGCGTTTCGCCATAATGACCTGTGGAGTCCAGCCAGGCGATGTTGTACTCACCGTGCCGCACACCTTTATCGCGACTACGGAAGCAATCTCGCAAGCCGGCGCTGTCCCGGAATTTATAGACATTGACGAGCGCACATACAACATGTCGGCCGATTTGCTCGAACGGTACTTAAAAGAGCAGTGCTCGTGGGATAGATCAGGCAAGCTTATCAGCCTTCGGAGTGGACGGCCTGTCACAGCAGTCGTGCCAGTGCATCTTTACGGCCAGATGGCCGACATGGATTCGATCATTAGTCTTGCCGAACAGTACGGTCTCATGGTTATTGAGGATGCATGTCAGGCACACGGCGCAGAGTATTTCTCCAGGAAGCAGAATCGCTGGATGAAAGCCGGTTCGATCGGCTGTGCGGCCGCATTCAGCTTCTACCCCGGAAAAAATCTCGGGGCGTGCGGCGAAGCTGGGTCAGTAACTACTAATGATTCTCGTATTGCAGACAAGATCAAGATATTGCGTGATCACGGCCAGGCGACCAAGTATCTCCACGAGGTTGAAGGTTATAATGGGCGGCTGGACGCGATCCAAGCCGGCCTTCTGCATGCCAAGTTGGCTCACTTAGCGAAATGGAATGCACAGCGTCGCGAACGGGCCGCTGAATATAACCGTCTGTTGATGTCCAATAAAGCCTTAACTCTTCCGTATGAGCCTTCCTGGTCCCGTGCGGTCTATCACCTCTATGTGATACGTACAAAAGATCGCGAAAATATGATGAGCCACCTGAAAAGAGCTGGAATCGGCACCGGAATTCACTATCCGGTCCCGCTGCACCTGCAGAAGGCTTACGTGTCACTGAACTACTGTCTGGAAGACTTTCCTGTAGCGAGGCGTGTTGCCTCCGAGATCGTCTCACTGCCGATGTTTCCGCAACTGACTGCCAGCCAGCAGGCTCGGGTGGTTGAAGAGATCATCTGCTTCAGCTCTGCAAATGCTATGAAGCAACCGATACGTTCTGAGATCGTCTCGGGCATCGCGGAGTTGACTGCATAAACCCTCTATCGCCCAGCCGGGAGCTATCACCAATTTCATGACAGCAGCTACAAAGAATCCGATTCCCTTCACGGGGACGCCGCAGCCATCTCACTCTGTAAGAGACGGGAAAGAGGCTGTGCTGACGCTGGCGAGTTATGTCGTTATAACACCGGCGCGCAATGAGAGCCGCTCTATTGAACTCACACTTCGCTCAATGTTGGCTCAAACAATTTTGCCGCGCAAGTGGGTGATTGTAAGCGACGGCTCAACTGACGGAACCGACGACATTGTTACGCGATATGCCGGTGAGCATTCCTGGATCGAGTTAGTTTGTTTGCCGAAGCGCTCAGAACGTAACTTCGCCGGTAAGGTGCATGCGTTTAATGCAGGTCTGGCGCGGCTCGCCCAAGTTTCGTATGACGCCGTAGTGAGCCTCGATGCGGACATCACGTTCGATCCCGATTACTTCTCTTTTTTGTTGGCAAAGCTAACTGCTCATGCTGATCTAGGACTTGTGGGCACGCCTTTCCGTGAGACTTCAGGAGACACCTATGACTACCGCTTTGTGAGCATCGAACACGTCTCCGGTGCCTGTCAGGTATTTCGCCGCGAGTGTTTCGAAGCCATCGGTGGATATGTTCCAATTCGGGGAGGCTCCATAGACCACGTGGCTGTGATTACTGCGAGAATGCGAGGCTGGAAAACGCGCTCCTTTACTGAAAAGTATTGTATCCATCACCGGCAGATCGGTACGGCTGAACGTGGTCCGATAGCTGCCAAGTTCCGAGTCGGTCTGAAAGATCATGCTATCGGCAACCATCCTATGTGGGAATTGTTCAGGGTAGCGCGCCAGATGACGATGCCTCCGAGCTGCATTGGTGGCCTCGCCTTGGGAGCAGGTTACGCTTGGGGCCTCCTCAAACGCGCAAATCGTCCGGTTTCGAACGAATTGATTAAGTTTCACCGACGCGAACAGATGCAGCGGCTACGCAGCTTCTTTCAGCGCGAAGCATATTCCGTGAAACCGGCGTCGAGCCTAAACGAATCGAACATCGGGCTGGGGCAAGCAGACTAAGTTCGACCATCTTCACGCCAACGTTATTGGGACCGATTAACAAGGGCAGTCTCGGCATGGAAGAAAACCTACCTCAAAGCGGCTACCTTATCGTCAACGCAGATGACTGGGGGTGCGACCGCGAAACGACCGATCGCATCCTGGACTGCCTTCGTTGCAGCACGGTTTCCTCCGTCAGCGCCATGGTATTTATGGAGGATTCAGAGCGTGCCGCCGCGATTGCTCGCGAGCACGGGATCGACACGGGTCTCCACCTCAACTTCACATCATCTTTTTCGGCGCCTGGAGTTCCATTACAAATCGTCGAGCATCAGGAGCGCGTATCGCAGTATTTGCTACGGCACCGTCTTTCTCAAGTCGTGTTCCACCCAGGCCTAATTCGCTCCTTCGAATATGTGTTGGCAACGCAACGAGACGAATTCATTCGCCTTTATGGACGAGAACCCAAGCGCCTTGATGGTCATCATCACATGCACCTCTGCGCCAATGTACTTTTCGGTGGACTCCTTCCTCCAGGAACTATCGTCCGGCGAAACTTCTCCTTTGAGTCTGGAGAGAAAAGTTTCGGTAACCGTTGCTATCGCCGGGTAACAGACCGGGCTCTGGAACGACATCATAGATTAACCGACTTTTTTTTCTCCATACAGCCGCTCGTGCCACTGGACCGACTCCAACGGATCGTCAACTTATCCCGTCAATCTGTTGTCGAAGTGGAGACTCATCCGCAGGACCCGGCAGAGTATACATTTCTAACGGGCAATGGAATCGACAACCTAGTCGGTGACTGCATGGTTGCGTCTCGTTATGACATCGGCCTTAGTAGGCTTGTGTAGTAATATCTGCACCCGTGGCCGATGCGCTCCATAAGAGTGCTCTGTGTTAATTGTCATTAGAGCCAAGGAAAGATCCGAAGTGCAGGAAGTGATGACCAATCAAGCAAGCCATATAAACGTCTGCATTTGTACCTACAAACGGTCAGCGTTTCTCAAGCGTTTGCTGAATGATCTTCGCCATCAGGAAACTGGAGAACGATTCACGTATTCGATCGTGATTTGCGACAACGATCATCTGCGATCCGCTGAACCTCTCGTAGCGGAGTTTGCTGCGACTTCGAACATTGCCATCAAATACTGCGTAGAACCTACGCAGAGCATCGCGCTCGCGCGCAACAGGGCTGTCCAGAGCACGACAGGGGATTATGTCGCATTTATCGACGATGACGAGTTTCCGGAGAGGCACTGGCTGCAAACTCTGTTTGTCGCCTGCGAGCGATATGCGGTGGACGGAGTGCTCGGACCTGTGAAGCCCTCGTTTGGAGACGGTGTTCCAGGATGGATCGTAAAGGGCAGGTTTTACGACCGGGAATGCCACGAGACTGGTTTAATCCTTGCACCCGGCCAGACTCGAACAGGAAACGTGTTGCTGAAAGCAACCGTACTGCGAAACATCAATCCACCCTTCCGCCCCGAGTTCCGAGCCGGCGAGGACGTGGATTTCTTCAGGAGAGCGATCGAGCACAGGTATGTCTTCATCTGGTGCAATGAAGCGGTGGTGTATGAAGTCGTGCCTCCCTCGCGATGGACGCGCATGCACCTCATAAAAAAAGCCCTGCTGCGGGGTGCCTGTGCGGCGCTGCGGCCAACCGTAGGCGTGCGCAACATCACACAATCGATCGTCGCCGTTCTGGCTTATGGACTTGCACTGCCCTTTGTGGTGTTGCTGGGGCAGCACAGATTCATGGACCTGATGATACGGCTGTGTCATCACTTGGGAAAACTTCTCGCGCTGCTAGGCGTGAATCCGATAGCGGAACCGTATGTAGCTGGATAGATATGAAATCTTTGCCTCATCCGAATCATGGACACCATGTTCGGTCAGTTCAACGCGAAGAGGCTACAAAACAGAAACGTGTGCATTTTCGGGAGCGAGCCAGACGAAGTCGCTCTGCATGGAGAGGTCGCCGTTGGCTAAGGCACCGGTCGGTTCGCTGACCGCGATGGGTAACCATCCGAGGGTTCGAATCCCTTCCCTCTCCGCCAACTTCTATGAGCATCCCCTGTCGCGGCGAGATCGATTGGTAATCGCTCCGATCGCTTGCGCGCTGGGCTTGCGCTACACAAATAAGGTTTCGGATAGTGACAAAGTTGATTAACGTTCGCGACAGAGAAATCCATATCGAAGGGCGGACTTTGCGTATCGCGCAGTTGCACGGCGACCGGTACCGGTTCTTGGACAATCCTGGGCCTGTAATTGACGGGTTACGGGCGTGCGGCGTGCGCGTCGATTTGTTTACTTTCGCTCAAAGGCTTCCCGACAGCGAGCCAAAATTCTCCTACTCGTTTGAATGGGACAACTTTGCTGTGTTGCCCATAACGACGTTTGAGAATTGGTGGACTCGTGAAATTGGTTTTAAAGCGAGGAACAAAGCGAAGCAGGCGGAAAAGAACGGGGTCGTGGTACGTGAAGTTCCTTTCGACGACGCGTTGGTTGCCGGGATCCATGAAATCTACAATGAATGCCCGATCAGGCAGAGACGGCGCTTTCCCCATTACGGTAAGGATTTCGAAACGGTGCGTTGCGCAGAGGCGACATTCTTAGACAGCAGCGTCTTTATCGGGGCTTTCTTCGGCGACAAGCTGATCGGATTTGTGAAGTTAGTGCCCGATGAGACCCGCACTCAAGCGGGGCTCATGAACATTATTTCGATGGTTAAGCACAGGGACAAGGTGCCCCAGAATGCCCTGATTGCTCATGCAGTCCGGGCTTGCGCAACCCGGGGTATTCAGTATCTTGTGTACTCGAGATTCGATTATGGGAAGAAAGAGCACGACGGGTTACGTGATTTTAAAGAGCGCAACGGGTTCCGACGGGTTGATACACCCCGGTTCTATGTTCCTCTGACGGCAATGGGCCGGGTTGCCTTGCACCTGGGATTACACCATCGCATCTCTGAGCGCATTCCAGAGGGTGTTGCGAGAAGGCTTCGCGACCTTCGTGCTGGCTGGTACGAGCGAAAATACCATTCAGTTTTGGGAGAAGCTTAGTGCCTGGCATTGTAGGACTGATTACGAAGCTTCCTAGGGAGCGCGCTGAGCGTGAATTGGCAACCATGCTGGGCACGCTTCGTCACGAATCTTTTTACGTTACGGGAACGTGGATCGATGAGTCCCTTGGCGTTTATGTAGGTTGGAGTGCTCAAAAGGGATCCTTTGCGGATGGGATGCCGATATCGAACGAAACGGGCGATGTTGTGCTTGTTTTTGCGGGAGAGGAATTTCCCGAATCCGGAACGGCTGCACGATTGACAGAGCGCGGACACAAGCTAAATTCCGCTGAGGCATCTTATCTGGTGCACTTGTATGAGGATGACCCAAGTTTTCCCGCAGGTTTGAACGGCTTCTTTCATGGATTGTTGGTGGACCGGGTTCGCGCGACAGTTGCCCTCATGAACGATCGCTACGGCATGCAGCGCCTTTACTACCACGAATCTAAGGACGCATTTTATTTTGCCGCAGAAGCAAAAGCGATTCTTGCTGCTCGCCCAGAACTTCGCTCAACGGACCCGACGAGTTTGGGGGAACTCATTGCGATGAACGCGGTTCTGGAAGACCGTTCTTTGTTTCAAGGCATTTCCGTGATGCCGGGGGCTTCGCTGTGGAGGTTTCGGAACGGTGCCATCGAACACAAGGGAGCCTACTTTCATCCTGAGGAGTGGGAGTCTCAACCCGCTCTCGATGCGGATATTTACTATGATGAGCTGCGCAACGTCTTCGTTCGAAACCTGCCGCGCTATTTCGTTGGACGACAGCGTGTAGCGATGTCGCTGACAGGCGGGTTGGACACGCGCGCAGTTATGGCTTGGTACAAAGGCGCTCCGGGTTCGTTGCCTTGCTACACATTTGGAGGAACATACCGCAACTGCCAGGATGTCCTCGTGGCCCGACAGGTTGCGCAAACATGCGGGCAGCCTCACCAAGTTATCGAGGCTGGGGCGGATTTTCTTTCACAGTTTCCCCAGCTCGCTGAGCGGACCGTATACCTGACGGACGGCTGCGCCGATGTGAGCTGCGCCCCGCCATTCTACGTCTGCCAACAGGCGCGCGAGATCGCTCCCGTAAGAATGACCGGCAATTATGGAGACCAAATCCTTCGCCGATTTCGGGCGTTTAAGCCAGGCGCGCTCGCTGCCGACATATTCCGGCCAGAAATGATGGCACACATCACAGTGGCCCGCAAAACTTATATTCGCATCGCGGACACACACCCGCTTTCGTTTTCTGCATTTCGGCAGACGGCGTGGCACCACTCCGGCCTCTTTGCACTAGAACGGAGTCAAGTCTCCCAGCGCTCACCATTTCTCGACAATGACGTTGTTCGAACCAACTTCCGGGCGCCTGCATCCGTTGCCGAGAATAATATCGCTCGGCTTCGGTTGATCGCAGACGGAAATTCCGCGCTACGGCAAATCCGGACGGACATAGGCGTTGGAGGAAGGAATGAATTCTTCCCGGGCGCGATCGTTCGCCGTTATCAGAATTTTACGTTTAAAGCCGAGTATGCCTACGATCACGGCATGCCTCAATGGGTGGCCAGAATCGATCATGCCCTCTCACCTTTTCGTTTGGAACGCCTGTTTCTGGGACGCCACAAGTATTACCATTTTCGGGTTTGGTATCGCGACGCGCTCTCTAAATATGTTCAAGAAATCTTGCTCGACCCGTTGACGCTATCCCGACCCTACCTGGATCGTAAGGCCGTGGAGGCCGTTGTCCACGGACATCTGAGATGCGGCCGCAACTACACCACCGAGATCCACACACTGCTGTCGCTTGAGTTGCTGCACAGGCTCCTGATCGACGTAAGCTGAATGAATGCTGTCAGGATAAGAGCGGCGCATTCGACACGGCCGGTGTTCTGTCAGATTTGCAAGGTCTCGCTCGCGTCCTCGGGATGGCCAAGCTCCACAACTTCCGGCTCCCGTCCTCGAAATCGGCTGCGCATGTCGATGGCGTTTGCGCTTCGTTCGACACGTTCCCAGAACCGAGTTTAACCAGATACAGCGACAAGCGGCAGGGGCACGGATGCACTGGAGAAGATGTTGAAAGCTCCTCCAGCAGGCTTAGCGCAGGTATCCCGTTTCCAAATTGGGGAAGGAGATTAAAGTGGAGAGCCAAGTCCTGAATTCATATGCACCAGCTCATCGCGCAGCAAGCGCCACTACCGTGCTATCGGTGATCGTCCCAACATTCAATGAGCTAGACAACGTAAGGGAAGTTGTGAGCCGTCTCGACCGCAGCCTCCAGGGAACAGCATGGGAGGTGATTTTCGTAGACGACGATTCGCCTGACGGAACGGCGACGCGTGTCCGCGAAATCGCACAGCGGGATCCGCGGGTTCGGTGCATCCAGCGAATTGGGAGGCGCGGCCTCTCCTCAGCCTGCGTAGAGGGGATGCTGTCGAGCTCCTCCCCGTATCTCGCCGTGTTGGACGGCGATTGCCAGCACGACGAGGCGTTGCTACCGTGCATGCTGGAGCTTTTGAGGGAAGGCGAGGCAGACATGGTCGTCGGCAGTCGGTATATGAACGGCGGCGGTATCGGGGGCTGGGACGACTCGCGCGCCAGAATGAGCCAGTTCGCCACTCGCCTCAGCAAGGCTGTAATCAAACATGAGCTCTCGGACCCAATGAGCGGGTTCTTTGCCCTACGTCGCGAGGCCTTGGAGACCGCCGTACGGGGACTCTCTAGCATTGGCTTCAAGATACTGTTGGACTTAGTGGCGTCCTCGCCGAGGACGGTGCGCTTGAAGGAGATCCCATACGAATTTCGTAGTCGTCACTCCGGCGAAAGCAAGATGGACAGCCAGGCAATGTGGGACTACCTGATGCTGCTTGCGGATAAGGCCCTCGGCGGAGTCGTTCCAGTGCGATTTGTCGCTTTTGCGTTGGTTGGCGCGGTTGGAGTGCTCGTCCACTTTGCGGCGCTAATTGCATTGTTCCGCGGGATGTCCCTTCCATTCACAATCAGCCAGGCCGGTGCTGCAGCAGTGGCCATGGTGAGTAACTTTATTCTCAACAATGCTCTTACCTTCAGAGATATGCGCCTTACTGGATGGCGGTGGGTGAAGGGTTTGATTTCGTTCGCGCTCACATGCTCTCTTGGCACGCTTGCTAATGTCGGGGTGGCATCCTACCTCTTCAACCGACACGCGCTATGGGAGCTATCCGCACTGGTTGGAGTTGTTGTTGCCGCAGTCTGGAACTACGCGATGACAGCGACTTACACGTGGAAGAAGCCCTCGTGAGAATCTCACAGCTAGTGGCGCAGGAGTAATAAGATGCTAGCAAACCAGTATTTGGCAGACCCCCATGTCAACGAGACGGAGAATGGCAAGCGTCTCCTCCCGCCTGTGCCAAGGTACCGTATCTTTATCCTGCTTGTTGCCGCGTTCGTCGTGAACGCTGCCATAGTGCTCCTGTTTTTACCGCGCACAGGTGGATTGTTGGAGAGTTCGTCGCGTACGAGTGTGGGTCCGGACTACGGCCTAAGCTTTGGGGATCTCTACGACTTCATAGCCAAGAATCTGGATCAGGGATACGGATACCGTGTTGAACCCAACATGGGCGAGACCATGCTCCGGGAGCCGGGATATCCTCTGCTAATCGCCGCAGTGTTTAAGATCGGTGGCTACAGCGATCAAGGGCCTCGCCTAGCCTGCATCCTGCTGGCTTTTGGAGCCGCGTTGATACTGCTGCGTCTCACTCGAAAGATCACGAGAGATGGGACAATTGCACTGATTGCGGCGCTACTTTTTCTGCTTTATCCCGGCACCCTCGTCGCTGAGGCCAGAGCGGGCAACGAGATACCCTGCGTAGTCACCATGTTACTGTTCATACTCACACTGTATCGGGCGGTGGAGGAAGGAAGCGTGTGGCTATTTGGCATGGCTGGTTTGTTGCTGGGGGTCGCGGCACTGGTGAGAAGCGAAGTGTTGCTGTTTCCGATATTCCTTCTAGCTTACTTTTTCTTCACCTCGAGGGGTTGGGGAGCACGATACAAAGCTGTTCTGCAACTGACGGCGCTCGCGGCCGGCCTCTTGGTCGCTATGTCCCCGTGGATCATCCGCAACTACATCCTCGTGCATAAGTTCGTGCCAACCGATACCCTTGGGGGAGTAGCAGCGCAAGAGGGGCTTTACACATGCGAACACCTTTCTCAGTACGAGAGCTTTTCAGAGTCGCAACGTGGCGCAGGCAGGGAGCGAGCTGAAGTCGCCAGGCAACTTGGCCTCCCATTTGAGGGTTCCTACTATTACCAGTTCTTTTACACCCCACAGAGCGAAATGAAATTTAACCGCGCTCTGCTTGATCATGTATCGGAAGAGTATCGCAGGAATCCTGGAGTTCTTGCGGGTTGCGCAGCACAGAACCTTTTCCTTAAGTTCTGGTTCTTAGGCAAGACTCCTCAGGCGACGCGGATGAACATGCTGGTGCAGTTGCCTCTGCTCGCCTTAGCTTTCGGTGGTTTTATCGTCTTATATAAGCAGGGACTCCTGCGAAACGCAGCCATAATCCTGCTGTACGTCGTGTACGTTCCGATCATCCACGCACCAATCATCGCTCATGCGCGCCACAGCATGTTAGTGGTCGCCTTCCTCGCAGTTCCGGCCGCCGTGTTCCTGGCATGGGCCTGGCATGTACTACAACGCAGTATTAACGGACACACAGGTTAAGGAGTGGGGGTAGCGAAAGAGATGGTAGGTGGTCACCTGTATGCACTAACTATCAGGCTACCAACTACTGCATGCACTGATCGCTGGTTACCTCATCCCTGTCTCTCACGAAGATGCCCCAACAGATCGCCACAATCCTTGCGAGCATTTGCATCATCGGTCTTTTTGTATTGGATCGAGACAGTAAGGCGCGAACTTCGAAGGCGCTTTGGATCCCCACCATCTATGTACTAGTCATCTGTTCCCGCCCGGTATCTTCGTGGCTGGGAGTCACGCCGCCGCTAGATGCGGTGTATGGCGACGGCATCTACTCGAGCCCAATCGACCAATTCGAGAGCCTCGGTCTGTTGGCGCTCGGCTTGATGATTCTCATTGCCAGAAAGAGGAAGGTCGGGTTACTGTTGCGGCGAAGCGGGCCGATCATGCTGTTCTACTCCTATGCCGCCCTCAGCATTTTGTGGTCTGACTTTCCGTATGCCACCCTCAAGCATTGGACGAAAGCAGTCGAAGACGTTGTGATGGTGCTTATCGTTTGGACCGATGGTGATCCGGTGATGGCAATTAAACGACTCCTGACACGCATCGGCTTCATCCTCATCCCCCTTTCGCTTCTGTTTTGCAAGTATTACCCCGACTTGGGGCGTGGATTCAATAAAGACTGGGAGACCCTTTACTTCGGAGTTACCGAGACGAAGAACTCCCTTGGGATCATCTGCCTGATCTTTGGCTTGGCATCGCTGTGGTGCTTTCTCGATGCTCATAGGGAGCGCAAGAGCACCGCCCGCAGCCGACGCTTGTTCGCCCACAGCATCCTGTTTGGGATCGTAGTAGTGCTGCTTGGGATGTCACATTCGATGACGGCGTCGGTGTGCTTGACGCTGACTGGCCTCGTCATGGTAGTAAGCCACCGCACGCCGCGCACGAACGTGACAAGGGTGCACTTTACAGTAGCAGCAGCTGTGTGTATTGCGTTTATCCCTTTGTTCGTCGCTCCGAGCCTCGTCCAGTCGTTGGGGAGGGACGCAACATTTTCCGGCCGTACTGTGATCTGGCACATCCTTATCGAATCTGTCCGGCACCCCTGGCTCGGGGCCGGGTACGAGACTTTTCTCATGGGGCCACGACTAGTGCAACTGAAAGCCATCATCGATAAAACTTTCCAGGAAGCTCATAACGGTTACCTGGAAGTTTGGCTGAACCTGGGCTGGATTGGTGTGTCGCTGTTTACTTTCCTCGTGATCACCGGTTACCAGAATGCGGTGGCAGCGTTTCGGCGGGATCCAGCCATTGGGAGTCTCCGTTTGGCTCTTTTCGTCGCTGTGCTGATCGAGGGCTTGACGGAAGCACCCTTCCGGATGATGTCGTCGACCTGGTTTCTCCTGCTTTGGGCCATGACTGACAATTCGATGGTTCGCCTGAGCCCTCGTCGCGATTGGCAAGGGCGCTCGCTGGGTGCGACGGGCTGGTCTGGTCCGCCTGCAATGCAAGAGGGCAAGTACACAAATGAATCTGAGATTCTCACTTCCGTATCAATACCCTCAGGTTCCATCGAAATGAATCAAACTGAGCCGACCGGATTGAGCTGGCGCTGAAGACACCGAATAACTAAGGGATCTATGAGTCGATTACGTGTTTTGCTGTTAGGGCCGGACTGCAATCCGGAAGAGGTCAGCATTCCTTTTGTTTCCTATTCTCACGCCGTAGCGCTCGCCCAACTCCATGATGTCACCTTAGTCGCTCGGTCGACCGTCGAGGACAGTCTGCGTCGCGCAAAAGCGCCCTTTCGCGCCATCGAGGTGGTTCGGATGCCACTGCTGGACCGCATCTTTGCGTGGAGTTTTCGCTGGATGTTCAAATGCAACTATGACAGTCAGGCGGTAACCGCCTTCAGGTATCCATTTTCTATCGCGTTTGAATGGCGCGCCTGGCGACAGTTGCGGCGCCGCATCTTTACGGGCGAGTTCGATGTCGTACTGCGTCTCGTTCCGATGTCGCCTGTATTGCCTAGTCCTTTCGCCTTCTTCCTGCGCAAGGGTCCCATACCATTCGTGATCGGACCGCTCAACGGCGGTCTGCCTTGGCCTCCTGGTTTTAGCCAGCTCGACATCCAAAGGGAATGGATTTCAGGCTTCAGAAACCTGTACTGGTTTCTACCTTTTGCCCGGTCCACCTATCGCTATGCGGCAGCCATCATAGCCGCGTCGTCTCAAACGTATTCCGAGTTTGCCGCGTACAGCGACAAACTGTTTTTTGTCCCGGAGCCTGGCATCGGCGGCTCCGTCTGTTCCGACGACTTACGCAAGCCGGAACCAGGCGTCAAACTAGAGCTGATTTTCGTTGGTGGCTTGGTTCCCCGGAAGGCCTGCGATCTTGCATTGCGTGGAGCTGCTAGTCTTTTGCGGAACGATTTGGCATGCTTCACCGTGGTTGGTGACGGCCCGGAACGGAACCACCTCGAGCAGCTCGCAAGATCGCTTGGAATTGAGAAGACGGTTTCCTTCTGCGGATGGCTCAGCCATGCAGATGTCTTGAGGCGCCTGCAAGCCGCTGACATAATGGTATTCCCATCCATTCGCGACAATGGCGCAGGCGTGGTTTTTGAAGCTCTCGCTAGTGGTGCTGTACCGGTGGTCGCCGACTTCGGAGGACCTGGTGATATCGTTCATCAACAGGTTGGGTACAAAGTGCCTCTTACGAATGAGAGCGATATGGTTTCGCGGATCGAGAAGATCCTGTCGGATCTAGCCGACAATCGGGACCTGCTGAATCGCTTACGCCAGCAGGGGATGTCGTACGCTCGAGAATGCCTAACCTGGGATGCGAAAGCACAGAGCACTACTCGAGTACTGACTTGGGCTGTGGGACGAGGGCTGAAACCCGATCTTGTGCCGCCGAAATTTCTGGATATGGAGTTGCGAGGTGAGCTTGAGAACATCCGCCCGACAGGGAACGGTCCATCAACAAGGAGGGCATGGCGCGCACAGCAGGCCTCCCGACGGCACGGAATTGAACCATGCTAGGGAGCGGCGGCACCCTATTGTCGGGTACTTCGACTAGGGACAAGAATGATTCCATTTGACGCAAGTGGCGCCTTTCGTCCTAGGGCTGGAAGCCACGAATTACGGCGCCTCGCCATTCGCGGCGCGGCGGCGACAGTATCGGCTTCGGGGCTGGCGCTCGCGGCCCAAGTGATCAGCACGGTGATCCTTGCCCGGCTGCTGACGCCGGCCGATTTTGGCGTCGTCACCATGGTCACCACCTTTAGCCTCCTCTTGGCCAGCTTTGGCCTCAATGGGTTTACGGAGGCGGTCATTCAGTTTGAAGAAATAGACCATTACACCGCCAGCAATTTGTTCTGGCTCAACTCAGGGGCTGGGTTGGTGCTGGCAATTGCGTTCGCTACGGCGGGGTCGCTGCTAGCGCGATTCTACCAAAATCCGCTGGTGGCGGATGTCGCCATGGGCCTGTCGGTGGGAATCGTCATTTCGGCGGCCTCCGTCATACACCTGGCTCTTCTAAAGCGCGCCATACTCTTCGCGGGAACCTCCACCAACGATCTCGTTGGCCGTATGGTAAATACAGCTGTTTCGATCCTGCTGGCCTTGAGAGGCTGGGGATATTGGGCACTAGTGGCAGGAATCGTTGCCCAACAGCTTAGTGTGACGGTCGGAGCCTGGTGGCTTTGCCCATGGATTCCAAGTTTGCCTCGGCGGACGGGCAAGACAGGCGCCATGGTCCGCTTTGCGGGAAAAGTCTACGGGAATTTCAGCGTCGGCTACTCAGCACAGAATATCGACAATCTCCTCGTTGGCTGGCGATTTAATGCGGTGGCCCTTGGATTTTACAAAAAGGCATATGACTTGTTCGCGCTCACTGCCAGCCAGCTCACTGCGCCTCTTAATAATGTCGCACTGGCAGCGTTGAGCGGGCTGAATCAGGACCATGTTCGCTTCCGGCGGTACCTCGCCAGCTCGCTTGGGATGGTTGCGTTCGCAGGCATGGCAGCAAGCGCCGATCTTACCCTGGTTGGTAAGGACGTGGTAAGGCTGATCCTTGGACCAAAATGGTCCGAATCCGGCAGAATCTTTGAAATATTTGGACCGGGAATCGGCGCCATGCTGCTTTGTAGCACCGTTGGCTGGGTCCATCTTTCCATCGGGAAGCCAGGGCGCTGGCTACGCTGGAGTCTGGTGGCTTTAGCGTTAACCGTCTCTTTGTTTCTGGCGGCGCTGCCCTGGGGACCTGCGGGAGTTGCCGCGGCGTGGAGCGTTTCCTATTGGACCCTGCTGATACCCGGCTTCTGGTATGCTGGGCGACCGATCGGGTTTAGTGTCTCAACTTTGATGGCCGCTATCTGGAGGTACACCGCCGCAGCGCTGGTGGCGGGCGCAGCAACTGCTGCAATCATCAGAGGCACGCCATTCTGGGCTACCCCTTCAAGCACGCGCGCTGCGCTGGAGGCAACCATCATCGTTTCAATGCTGTTTGTCATGCTTTATTTGGGCACGGTCATCCTTTTTCATCGAGGCCTGGGGCCGCTGCGCCAGCTTGCCAGTCTTCTGCGCGAGTTGGCCCCGTCACAGAAGGCCACAAGACCGGCCGCCGAAAGTGTTGGAGGGGACTAATGAGCCAGACCGGCAACCCACAGAGAAGCGGGTGCCGGCCACCTGGCAAGTCCGCGGAAAAGCTCACTTGCCTGCCTCGTGATCGCCGTCGGAGCCCGACTCCTCAGTTCGCGACTACTGTGCCGATGCCGTAAGTCCTGTAGGGCTCGCAGGTGTTCCGCTTGTTACGGAAGACGTGTAGCACTGGCTGGCATCGAAACTGAGTACACTGCCCGTTCCATCTGGCGGCCCTTTCATCACGTTTAGAAAGCAGTCCTGCGCCGGTATCGAGGTTGCATGAGACGCCCATGCGCTGCTCAATGTGCCGCCTGTGCATTGGCTTGAAGATGTCGCCTGATAACCGGCATAGGTTCCACTGCAGGTACCCACGTTGCCTGTGCTGACATCGGGTCCGACAGGAGGCCATGCTTTGGTGCTAGGCCACCATGAGGGCATCGAACCGTAGTAGAGGGAAGCCGGTAGCGTGTGCGCGAGAGAACCAAAGTACGATGATGTGAAATTAGCGTTGAGGTAGGGCACCGCAGCCGGAGACGCTTCCGTGGAATTCCATTGCACCGCCTTGTTTACCGTATCGTAGTTGCCCCAGCGCATTAGTGTAGTGCCCACCAACGAATCGCAGAAAGGGCTCCCAGACGCGCCCGTTCCGCAAACACCGATACCGCCAACGTCTGCCCAGCCAAGTTCGTAGATGCTGGAACCAGCATTAGGAGCGCCTGTTCCGCCCGTGGTGGATGTAGCGACGGCTTGATATTGGTTCTGAATACCCGGAGCACCTAACACATTGCCTACGATGTTGAATCCGCGCATGTAGCTGCGAATCTCAAACGGAACGAACCCAGTGGAGTAGCCTCCGCCCTGCCAACCGCCCAGTTTATTGCGATACATCGTATCCAGTGCGCTTGAACCCCAAGCAATATCGTCCCAAACACCAATGAAGTTGTTCCCCTCCCATAGGTTCATGTCGTTTGCGGTGTTGTGGGAATCGTAAGATGTTTGAAGAGAAAAGAGGTTCGTGGTCACATTATCGATCTCGAAATTGTAACCGAGCACATTCCCAGTACCGGCCCCGAACATGACCGGATTTGTGTTCTGCTGGAAGATATTGTTCTCTACCAAGTTGCCTGAGCCAATCTCGAATTCGATGGCGTAACTTTCGCTTCCGTGATTTTGGCCCTGGTAGAAATAGCTGTCCCGAACGACACTAAAACTCGATTGACCCAAGAAGATATGGTCTTTCGGTGCGTTGATCGAACGAACGCCCTTCACCCAGCACTCATAGCAGTTGTAGATGTTGATATTGTGATCGCCAATGGAAGTACCATCGAGAGTGAGATTCTCTAGGCCATCTTCCACCGCGTTCGTGAACCACCATCCTCCTGGAGATTGGGCGGATCGGATGTTGTTGAAATAAACACCAGGAGAAATGGTTACGGTGTAGGAGCCGTTACCGAGCGGTGTAACTCCTGTTATCCAAGTTATTTGTGCTTGGGAGTGCTCTGCACCGCCAATGATACGGCCATTCCCATTGAGACCGCCTTCATAGTTGCATCCCACCTGATTCCCGTCACAATGGTAGACTCCCCCGGTATCACTTGAATCGTTAGCCTGATCGAGGATAAGGATATTATTCATCGGCGGGGTGCCACCACAACTACTGAGCGTGATAGACGTACTACCCTGCGAAAGTCCACCCGTCCACAAGCATTGTGAGGTTCCGCTGGAAGGAAGGACGCTGCCGCTTCCATCGTAGGTGTTATCGCTCGACTCCAGGCATACTCCAGCAGCTTGCGTACCACCACATGCCTCCGCCATCAGGAAAATATAAGTGGAGTTTGCACCGGCGCCGCGGACGACCGTTTGATTGGATCCATCAGTTTTCCACCCGTTTGTGTAGTAGGTGCCTGCCGGTAGGTTGACGACATTGTGGGTCGAATTGCAAGACGCCAGCGCATTTTGAATCGCCGTGGTGTTGGCCGCAGCATTCCCCGAGCCGGTCGCAAGCGAGGGCTGCGTTGTGCAACTGGTCGAATAGCTTGGAATCGAAAAACCCGCTGAAGAGGTCCAATTGATGGCCCGCGAGGCGTCGAGAAACGTAGACGAACTCTGCGCAGAGGCACTAAGGCTGACTGCAGTTAGCAGGACAAGAACTCGGCTAGGCCGTCGCAAGGCCGCGAACACAACAAAGGTAATGACACTGAGGCCAAATGCAGCCAGCAAGAAGATAAGTCGGTGGTTCATTAAGGATTCTCCTGTTAACGCTTTCCCGGTGGTACGACAACACAGCCTCTCACCATCATCTGCTTCGGATCACTCATTACGGGTGTGATTCTGGGATACTAAAAGGCCATCGCCACGCCGATTACAGCTATAGACAACACCTCGGAGTGGATGCGTCCCTACAGAGCCCCCGTCTGTTTGGGAAAGTTTATCGAAAATAGACAATTCGTACATCCTACTAAAGTGTCAAAAAAAAACTTCAAACGGGTTTAATGTCAGCAAGTTATATCAACCATGCACAGCTTCAATCTTGAAATGCTCTGTTTTGGCGCAGTAGTCAAGTTTTGAATCTTTGGATTCATACACGCAAGATACTGGCCAAAGTGAAATCCAAGGTTACTTTGGTCGGTTTGCCAATAAATCGTTTGACTTGGCCGCTTGTTGGGTAAAATTTCAATAGGGAAGTAGGTTTAAAAGTTCTCTCCAACTGGGTAAATATTACCGAGCCGGGTATCAGAGGGGGAGCCCTCCAAGTTGAACCGCATTCTTCCCGCAGGCAGTGCGATCTCCTTCCCCTGCCATCTCTGACCCGTCCGTGAATCTCAGGGAGACGTCATGCTTGCGGAAGCCACGACTGCGAAATCGGAATACGGCCCGATCGTAGTCTGAGCGCATTGTGCTGGCTATTATGACCGGTTTGTTGCTGAGCTGAGGCAGCGTGGCCCAGCGTGCGCCGTGCGATCTTCGGATCTAAAGGGATGCCGGCCGATTCCTGGAAGAGGTTTTGCCCAAATATCCGATCCGCTTGCCGGCGGCGCAATTTACAAAAGTAAATGTTCGAAAGTGCCGCTTTCCACAATCGCTCAGAACGAACAATAGGTTCCATGACAAATAGAACCCTCAATACGGATAGAACACGATCGAACAGGGTTCCAATGAGGAGTACACATTGAAGATTAGTATCTTCGGCTTGGGTTATGTGGGAACGGTGTCGGCAGGATGCCTTGCGAACGACGGCCATGAAGTCGTCGGGGTAGATCCGCTTCTCACAAAGGTTGACCTGATCAATGCTGGCAAGTCTCCAATCGTTGAGGCCGGACTCGGGCAAATTGTGGCGTCGGCAGTCAGTGAAGGGCGCTTACGGGCCACATGTGATCAGAACCAGGCAATCCGGGATACGGATTTGTCCTTCGTCTGTGTCGGCACGCCCAGCCTGCCGAACGGCAATCTTGACTCGACGTCAGTAAGACGAGTCTGTGAACTTATTGGCGATGCGCTGAAAGAGAAGCAGACACGTCACACCATCATCATCCGCAGCACCATACTACCTGGCACGATGCGGAAAGTGGTCATCCCCGCCCTTGAACAACACGCTGGGAGGCAAGCCGGTGTGGGGTTTGGGATATGTAACAACCCGGAGTTTTTGCGCGAAGGATCCGCGGTAAGCGACTTTAAGTCACCCCCCAAAACAGTGATAGGAGAATTGGAGCAAGAGAGTGGAAACATCCTTGCTTCTCTCTATGAGGGCCTCGATGCACCGCTAATCAGAACGGATCTAGAGACTGCCGAAATGATTAAGTACGTTGACAACAGTTGGCATGCCCTCAAGATCGGATTCGCAAACGAGATCGGGAACCTGTGCGACTCGTTCGGTGTCGACGCCGAGGCTGTAATGAATATCTTCTGCCAGGATAAGACGCTGAATATCTCATCGGCTTATCTGAAACCAGGATTTGCTTTCGGCGGTTCGTGCCTTCCCAAGGACTTGCGCGCGCTTTCTTATCAGGCGAAAATGCACGACCTGCAGCTTCCTATTCTCAACTCGGTTCTTCCCAGCAACGAAATGCAGATTGCGCGGGGAGTCCAGCTTGTGACGGACAGCGGACACTCACGCATTGGAATCCTGGGATTCAGCTTCAAGGCAGGAACAGACGATCTTCGTGAAAGCTCTGTCATCGAAGTCATCGAGCGGCTCATCGGGAAGGGCTATGACCTGCGAATTTATGACCGCAACGTGAATCTTGCGGCGCTGGTCGGCGCCAACAGAGATTTCATTCTCAATCGCATTCCGCATATTTCGCGGCTGATGGTGCGCACCGCAGACGAGGTGCTGGCTCACGCGCAAACAATCGTGATCGGCAACCACGACCCGGAATTCAGTCAAATCCCGTCCAGACTTCGCGAGGATCAGCGCCTCGTTGATTTTGTCAGAATCACTCGCCCAGGGAGCCTGAATGTCAAGACCCAGCTCACTTTTGCCTGAATCATTGTCAACACCGTCTTCAGTGGCTACCGCAAGGACCGACATTTATGAAGCGATCGAAAGACTATATCACTGGCTCGAAAAACATGATTATCGCGCCTACGATACATTCGACGGCTTGAATGCAAGGTTCGCCCGCCCGTTCACGTTCAACAACCCACTGCTTCGCATTGTGCTCCAACAGGGGGTGCGACGGTTTCCTCTGAACCTGCGTCCGCTTTTGGGCATCGCGCCGGAACGTTCTACCAAGGGCATGGGTTTCCTTGCTCGAGGATTTATCCGTCTTTACCAGACTACGGGCGAGGTGATCTGGAGGAATCTTGCGGAATCGATGCTGCTGTGGCTCGTTAAAAATCAGTCGCCCGGTTATAGTGGAGCCTGTTGGGGTAATCATTTCGATTATCAATCGCGCAGCATCTTTGTCACCAAATTATCGCCTTCAGTCGTGTGGACGTCATTGATTGGCCACGTCTTCATCGATGCTTTTGAGGCATTTCAAGAAGAACGGTATCTTCAGACTGCGATCAGCGCCTGTGAACATATCGTGCGCGACCTCGGCGCTTATCGTGAAGGGGACGCACTCTGCATCCATTACTTTCCCACTTCCACACATCAAGTGCACAACGCAAATACATTGGGTGCCAGCCTGCTGGCCCGGGCCGCCTCTTACACGCACAATGATGCTTGGCGTGAACTTGCCGGAAAAGCCATTCTATATACGGCGAAGTATCAGAGGGAGGATTTCTCCTGGTTCTATGGTGAAGCTTCGAATCTGCGCTGGGTCGATAACTTTCACACGGCTTATGTTCTGGATTGCTTCAAGTGCTATGGCGAAGCCACTGGCGACGATCGTTTCGATCAGCAGCTGATGCATGGTTACCAGTATTGGAAGAAGACATTCTTTCTCTTTGACGGGACGCCCCGTTATTATTCCCATAAGACTTTACCGCTGGATATTCAGTGCTCGTCGCAGGCCATCGATACTCTCGTTTTCTTCCGTGACAGGGATCCCGAGAGCCTGTCTCTGGCGTTGAGGGTAGCCCAATGGACGATCGAACATATGCAGGCCCCGTCGGGGTACTTCTATTACCGCAGGTATTCGCGCTGGATCGTGAACAAGACCCCTACACTCCATTGGGGTCAAACTACAATGTTTTGTGCACTGGCCAGCTTGTACAAGGCGCTCAGCACTGAATAACGACCGAACACTCTTGTTCAAATTCACTCCATGAAGCTTATCGAAGCTCTTAAAATTGCGCAGCATCCAGTCGATGATGCAACGATGTGCCTCCGCGTATTCTTAGCATGCGGTTTCACACCGCTGCACCTGCAATCGTTCCTGACGGCGCATCTTCGCGTCCGTAGGCGCGACATCCGTCCGGACATTCAAACTGGCCTTTTCGGCGATCTGGTAGGCAATATCGAGCGATTGGACTCATCTCGAATCGACGTTCTGGCGGTAACGCTTGAGTGGCCCGACCTCGACCCGCGTCTTGGAGTTCGCAGCCTCGGAGGCTGGCGCCCCACGGACCTGGTAGACATTATGGAATCCGTAGAAGTAGCCGCAACGCGCCTGCAGCACGCGCTGGAAGTGACCTGTCGTGAAGTACCAGTTGTTGCATGCATGCCAACGCTCCCGCTGCCGCCTGCCTTTATCACGCGCCCCTTGCAAATGGGCTCACAGGAAGCACAACTCCGTCGCGTTGTAGCCTCGCTCGTTGAGTCCTTGTCCCATCTCCCATTAATTCGGATCGTCAACGAGCAAGAATTGGCCCTGGCCTCCGCGCCTGTGGACCGCTACAATGTCAAAGCCGATTTGCAGACCGGGTTTCCGTACTCTTTGGCGCATGCTTCAAAATTGGGAGAGATCCTTGCTGGGCTTATCGAAGACCGCCCACCTATGAAGGGGCTCATCACCGATCTCGATGACACTCTCTGGTCCGGAATTGTCGGTGATGACGGAGTTGATAGAATCTCGTGGAATCTTGACGGCCACTCCCAGATGCACGGTATCTACCAGCAATTCCTTTCGTCGCTGGCCGCGGCTGGGGTCCTGATTGGTATTGCCAGCAAGAACGACGAGGAGACGGTCGCGCACGCCTTCCAGCGTTCGGACCTGTTGTTGTCGCAAGACGATATCTTCCCGCTAGAAGTCCACTGGTCGCGCAAATCGGAATCGGTACGGCGCATTCTTACGACGTGGAACATTGGTGCCGACGCGGTTGTGTTCGTCGATGATAACCCCGCAGAGATTGCCGAAGTACAAGCTGCATTTCCGGAGTTGCTCTGTCGCCAGTTTCCTAAAGATGATCCTCGTGGAATATGGATGCTGCTGAAGGAGCTGCGCGATCTGTTTGGCAAGTCCACCGTTTCGAAGGAGGACATACTCCGTACGAGGAGCATTCGAAACGCAGGCGTCTGGCGGAACCAGGACAGTGCGCGTGAAACGTCTTCGGACGATTTCCTCCAGTTGGTCGACGCATCCCTGGTCTTTGACTACGGGCGCGCAACGGAAGATACCCGCGCACTGGAGCTGGTGAACAAAACGAACCAGTTTAATCTGAACGGCAAGCGATATACCGAATCGCAGTGGCGGCAATTCCTCGCCGATCCAACGGCATTTGTGCTCACAGCCGGGTACGAAGATAAATTCGGAGCCCTCGGGAAAATCGCAGTCCTCCTGGGAACCGCGCATAGCAATGGTATTCATCTTTACACTTGGGTCATGAGTTGTAGGGCATTTTCCAGGCGCATCGAGCATCAATGCCTCCGCTATTTCTTCGAGGAACGTGGAGCAGATCAGATCACTTTCGAATTCATGGCTACGCCTCGAAATGGTCCGATACGGGAATTCTTGACGGGCCTAGTTGACTCCCCGCTCCCGTCTCCTTTAAGCCTGACGAAAGAGAGCTTCTCAGCCAAAGTTCCGCCTTTGTTCCACCGTGTTGAGGTGAGTTCTCATGTCTAATCTGGAAGATCGTCTGACCTGCTGCTTTGCTTCAGTGTTTCAGGGACTCACCGAAGCAGAGATCCGGAACGCCAGCACAGAATCCATCGGAATCTGGGATTCTTTGTCCACGGTCACGCTGGCCGCTGTCATTCAGGAAGAATTCAACCTGGAGATCGATGTGGAAATTCTTCCGAAGCTTGACTCCTTCCAGGCGTTCCGGGATTATCTGCATTCAGCGCTTCCTGCGCTTCGATAGGAAGGAAGCATGAGAGAGTTTCCCTTACGCGGCTTCGTCAATCGAATCTTCCAGCAGATGGCGCGAATGGCTCCCGGAGCCAAATCGGTGCGCGTTGCACTGCATCGCGCTCGCGGTGTAAGTGTTGGCAAGAACGTCTGGATCGGTTACGACGTCGTGCTCGACACTTCGCGGCCCTTCGCCATCACACTGGAAGACGAATGCGTGCTTAGTTTGCGTGTCACCGTGCTGGCTCATTTTCGAGAACAGGCCGGTGTCATCATCGGACGCGGCGCTTTCATTGGCGCCGGCGCTCTGATTCTTCCCGGAGTTGTTGTTGGTGAGGGCGCCGTGGTCGCGGCTGGCAGCGTAGTCACTCGATCAGTCCCTCCGTTCACCATGGTTCAAGGCAATCCGGCGGCTCCGGTGGCCAAGTGTGGGATTCCGATCGGACCTACCACCACGATGAAAGAGTTCTCCCGGCAGCTCCGACCCATCTCCCGCAGTTTGTCGAAGCCGGTCACGGTGCGTACTGAGAACGAAGCTCGCAGCGTGGGAGCAAGGGAAGAATCATGAAACTGGTGGTCCCGTACATTGGCGAGATCCGGACAGTAGATGCCCGTATGGTTCGCCTGGCCGAGTTTCTTGGTATTGAGTGCCAGTTCCTTCCATTGGCAAAACCCGTGCCGCAAACGGCGAGTTGTCTCGGTTCGGAAATTACTGATCGAGCCACGTGCCTTGTGCTGAACCCGGACGTCATGAAGGAGTGGATGGACGGAGAACCTCCTTCGCCGGAGTTCGTACTCTCTCTTCTTTCGGTATTTCACCACGTGCTTGTCTATGCCGTTCGTCCGGATCCTTTCGATTCCAGACTTATTGCTGCTCTTTCTGGTGGTTGTTTTCAAGCAGTTCGCGAGGTTCAGGATTACTGCGCCCCCTATAACATCGCATCTGACTCCCGAGACATTTGCGATTCCTTTGCGGGGCTTTCCTTTGGGTTGGCGAATCGAGGGAACGATCGAACCTTTGTTAGTAGCGATACCGACTGTGCGAAAAAGCTTATTGCAATTGGTCACGATGCATTCCTCACTGAAATGAAGCGAGAAAATACCAAAATTTTCTTGTTGGGCAGTGAGAGCGTTGCAGATATCGATGCCGAAGTTGGCGAAGCGTGGTTTACGGAGTATTTCTCCCAGTTTGTGCCCCACGCCATGGTTCTGCGCCACATCTTCGGCGAGCAGTGCTGGCGCCCTGCTCGGAACTATGCTTCTGTGGTCGTCGATGATCCGCTTCTGAGAGCAAACTATGGTTTTCTCAATTTCGAACGCCTGCTCTCGCTTATGAAGCAGCATAATTTTCATACCACTATCGCTTTCATTCCTCACAACTTCCGCCGCACCTCCCCGAGGATAGCCGCGGCTCTTCGTGAACACGCCGCACGTCTTTCGCTTTGCTTTCACGGGAACGATCATACCGCGGCGGAGTTCGCGTCAACCGATTCGGTTCTGCTCAACACCATGCTCCAGACCGCTGAAGAGCGAATGCGAGTACACAGTGAAACGACTGGGCTCCGTTGCGACCGGGTCATGGTCTTCCCGCAGGGGCAGTTCTCTGTCAAAGCGATGGCAGCACTGAACGCCCGCAATTTCGATGCCGTAGTGAACTCGGTGCCGTATCCGCGGCACCAGTCGGTGCGGCTTACTTTACGTGAACTAGCCCTACCCGCCGTCCTGCGCTACTCCGGATTTCCGCTATTCCTTCGTAAAAACAGCCTCAAAACCCAGGACACCGAAATCGCGTTTAAACTCTTCTTCGGAATTCCGATCCTGATTGTCGAACATCACGATATCTTTGAGAATCCCCAAAATCTAATCGACGCAGTGACGCGCATCAATGCGGTCGCACCCGGAATTCGTTGGTCAAGTGCGGGTGAGGCGGTCAGCGGCTCGATCCTCCGCCGGCGAGTGTCCAACGGCCCGCTGGAACTAAAAGCGTATGCTCGCACCATCCTCGTTGAGAACAATTCCGCGTCCCCGAAGCGCATCCTTATTGAATGGGATTACCCCGATCCACCATGCTCCTTGGGGGCTGTACACCGAAATGGATTCCCGTGCGACGGATTTGAAGTGGTTGATTCCCGAATTCGCTTTTCGGCAGTGCTCGATCCTGGTATTTCAGAGACGTTTTCAATTCGTCACCGGCCTAGTGACACACTTATGGCACGATTAGGTTTCCGTTATCGCACTGGCGCGTTCGTGCGCAGAAGACTTTCAGAGATAAGAGACAACTACGTCAGCAAGAGCCCTGCGCTTCTGGCCGCTACCAAAACCCTGCAGCGACGTTTGCATCGCTGATGCGATAGATAATTCACTACGTTTTGCTTATTGCCCGACGAGCTTGCCCATGACGAGGAAAGTCCTGATTATTGTTGAGAACCTGCCTGTCCCTTTCGACACTCGTGTCTGGAAGGAAGCGCGTGCTCTTCGTGAGCATGGATACGAGGTCACCGTGCTCTGTCCTCGCGGCAAGGGGTTCACCAAGGCTCACGAAGTCCTCGACGGCGTCCACATCTACCGCCACCCTATGCCACCGGAAGGGAACTCTCCGTCAGGATATGTGCTGGAATACACCTGCGCGCTATTCTGGGAGTTCCTCTTCGCATGGTGGATCTTCCTGATGCGCGGCTTTGATGTCATCCAGGGGTGTAATCCCCCTGACAATATCTTTCTTGTCGCGCTTCCTTTCAGGATCTTTGGAGTCAAGTATATCTTCGACCACCACGATGCAAACCCTGAGTTATACCTTTCAAAGTATGAACGGCGCGATATTTTCTTTAAGATCCAACTTTGGCTGGAGAAGCTGACCTATCGCTCTGCGTCTCTCGTGATGGCAACAAACGAGAGCTACAAAGCTCTGGCCCTGGACAGAGGCAACCTCAATGAGAGTGATGTGTTCGTGGTTCGAAACGGCCCGGATCTTGAAACGTTTAAGCCTGTTCCTGCACAACCGGTTTTGAAGCATGGAAAGGCCTACCTCGTCGGATATGTCGGCACCATGAGTATCCAGGAAGGACTTGACATCCTCATCGATGTTGCAGCGGAGATCAGGGCTCGCGGTCGAGCGGACGTTCACTTCACCTGCGTGGGAGGGGGACCCGGTTTGCCGGTATTGCGGCGCATGGTCGAGGAACGCGATCTCGGAGAGATGATGAACTTCACTGGCCGCGTTCCCGATAGAGAACTGTTGGAGATTCTTTCTACTTCGGACGTCTGCGTGAACCCTGACAAGCCGTGTGAAATGAACAATATCTCCACGATGATCAAAATTGCTGAATACATGGCACTTAGCAAGCCGATCGTTCAGTTTGATTTGAAGGAAGGGCGTTTCACCGCCGGCGAGGCTTCACTTTACAACGATGGGAAGGATCTGGTGAGTGATTTTGCCAGCAACATTCTATGGTTACTCGAGCACCCCGAGGAACGAAGGCGGATGGGGAAATACGGGCGTGAGCGAGTCGAGAACCATTTGTCATGGGAGCACTCTGTAGGTAACCTGCTGGCGGCGTACGGTAGGGTTTTTGAGAAGATGGGTCGGATGCATCACAATTCTCCAAGTACAATCGATGCCAACTCATACATTTCGCCGATCTCGGCGAACCCGGAACGAGGGCCAGCCCAAATCAGTACAGATCGGGTGGAGGGATAGTGCCACTAGCGGACGTTCAATCTGAGGAAATGACCGAAATCGCAATCATCGGAGCCGGTCCCTATGGGCTTTCGATTGCCGCTCATCTGGCGGCGCGCAACATCTCTTTCCGCATCTTTGGCGATCCGATGGGCGCCTGGTCAAACCAAATGCCGAAGGGGATGCTGTTAAAGTCGGAAGGTTTCGCTTCTTCTCTCGCTGATCCCAAGTCTCAGTTCACGCTCGCTCACTATTGCAGGCAGGAAGGTCTGGCATATGAAGACACAGGCCGCCCCGTCCCTCTAGGAACCTTTGTCTCCTATGGATTGGCTTTCCAGAAAAAATTCGTGCCCAATCTTGAGAATAAGATGGTGGTCTCAGTGCAGCAGTGTCCAGTTGGCTTCGATCTGAAGCTAGACGACGGAGAAAGGGTGCTCGCACGCAAAGTAGTCGTAGCGGTAGGTATATCGCATTTCGAGCAGATCCCCGATGTTTTGTCTGCCCTTCCTGAGAATTTCGTCAGCCACAGCTCGGCACACAGCGACCTTGAAGGCTTCCGAGCCCACCAGGTCGCGGTGGTTGGAGCCGGCGCATCCGCTCTAGACCTGGCGGCTTTGCTCCATGGCATCGGCGCTTCGGTCCAGTTGGTCGCCCGCAGCTCCGTAATCCGGTTTCATGACCCACCTCAGCCACGGTCTCTGGTCGATCGGCTGCTGAAACCAACAACCGGCCTCGGAGCGGGAATGCAGCTGTACTTCTACGTGAACGCTCCTCGCATGTTCCGTCGGCTCCCGAAGCAAGTCAGACTTGATCGTGTTCGCAAAACACTTGGCCCAGCTCCAGGCTGGTTTATCAGAGACCAGGTAGTCGGAAAAGTGCCCTTTCACCTCGGCGTTGATATCGCCGGTGCCAGTGTCCAGAATGGCCGGGTGAGCCTGCAGTTAAGGGATGGGGAAGGAAATCAGACAACGCTTGAGGTCGACCATGTGATCGCAGCTACAGGGTACCGCATTGATCTCGAGCGGCTAAAATTCCTCAGGCGAGAAATGCTTGAGAGAATCCGTTTAACCGATAAGTCACCGACTCTGTCCAGCGCTTTTGAGTCTTCCGTCCCGGGCCTCTATTTCGTTGGTGTGGCTGCCGCAAACACATTCGGGCCCCTTATGCGTTTTGCCTATGGATCTCGCTTTGCGGCACGACATCTGTCCCGACACCTGGCAAAAACGGTCTATGGCGGGTCGATGCTCTACAGCAAAAATTCGGAAGGGACCAGACGCTCAAACGCACGTGATTCCGTATTCCTCTAACCACCGGGCCAAATCAACAACACACTGAATCTGAAAGGACACACTTTGGTTTGTCCCAGAATTCTGTTGACAGATACCACTCGCTGGTCGGTCGCCCCGCGTCTGGCAATCGCATTTTGCAGAATGGGCTGCAACGTCGCAGCACTCTGCCCAGTGCCAGGTCATCCGGTCCAAAAGGCGAGCGGTGTCGCGCGAATCTTCCATTACGATGGATTTCACCCAATCGCTTCTCTGAGAGCTGTCATCGAGACATTCGATCCCGACGTTATTGTTCCTTGCTGCGACCGCGGTGTTCAGCATCTGCACGAATTGCATGCTATTTCCCAATTGCAGGGGGACGCAGGGAAAAAAGTTGCGGCTCTGATTGAGCGCTCGCTGGGATCAGCCGATAGCTTCGCGATTGTCTCAAGCCGCTGCGAGCTTCTTAAAACGGCGCGCTCTGAAGGTATCTCGGTACCGAAGATGAGCGCCATCGACAGCGTTGCCGATCTGAAACGCTGGAGTGCCACGTCTGCCCCACCTTGGGTGATCAAAGCTGATGGCACATGGGGCGGCCGTGGAGTCAGAATCGCGCATACCAGAACTGAGGCTGAGCACTGCTTCCTTGAATTGACGGAGCGCGCGGGCGTGGTCGAACTGATCAAAAGGGCGATTCTTAATCGCGACAGAGACTGGGTACTGTTCGACTGGAGACGCTCGCGGCCCGCAGTGGTCGCTCAGTCCCTGATTAACGGACGTCCGGCAAATTGCGCTGTTGTCTGCAGGCGGGGAAAGCTTCTGGCGGCGATTGCCGTTGAAGTCATACGAGCACAAGGACAGACCGGGCCGGCCACAGTTGTGCAGGTTGTCGAAGGTGCAGAAATGATACGTGCTGCGGAACTGATCGCTCGTCGACTCGGCTTGTCCGGGTTCTTCGGGCTGGATTTCGTCATCGAAAATAGTACCGGGGCAATCTATCTCATCGAGATGAATCCGCGGTGTACTCCTCCCTGCTCTGTGCCCCTCGGCGAGGGACGCGACTTGGTAGCTGCTATGTGGGCGGATTTGGCAGGCCAGCCGCAGCCTCACAGCCAGTCTGTAACCAGCAAGAGCAAAATTGCATATTTTCCCCAGGCACGGGCTCGCAAGGGTGATACTCCAGACGCTCTGCTGGATGCGAGTTACAACGATATTCCCACCGAAGAGCCGGAATTGATCCAAGAACTCCTTCACCCCTGGCCGGAGCGAAGCGTAGTCGGCCGGCTGGTTGATCTGGCTCGACGGAGGCACGCTCTGAAAGAAACGGCGGCGGTCTTTGCTGACGCGGCGATCTCTGGCCCCACCGCGGTCATGGTTGACCAGGCGACTCCGCACGTGTAGTTAGATCTAATGATGTTCGTCAGCTGGGAAGCGTTGCTGCACGGAAGTGGTGGCGATCCTTCAGGCAAAGCATTAGGGTGTCTCCATGGTGAAATCAAATACCAGCTTTCTCAGAACCTGTATGAACTCAAGAATCCTGCGAAAGTGTCTCGGAGCGTACTTGTTTCAGGCAAAACGAACCTGGAAGCATCTCCCTCCTGCCGTGCAGCATCATCCAATAGGCATCGCTTACGGCAGACATTTGGATTATCTAGTGCGTCTCCATGCCGACCGAAGGCAGTATTTCGCCACATTCTTTCTGCGAAATAAGGCCGAACTAGAGCTAATGCGCCGTCTCCTTGACCAGAGGCCTCATGGCTCCCGTCTGAACATGACAGTATTGGCGTGCAGCAAGGGTGCTGAGGTTTATTCCATTGCTTGGGCGATCCGCTCCGCACGGCCGGACTTGCAGCTTAACATTCATGCGGTTGACATTTCTCAGGAAATCGTAGACTTCGCCGCAAAAGGAGTCTATTCGCTCGACATCTCCGATGCCACGGACTCGCTAAATCAGGAAGCTGCCCAAAAAAGGGGAAATGTCAGCTGGAATACTTCTAAGGATCAGAACGCGTGGATGTTCGAGCGTATGTCCAAAGAGGAGTTGGATGGGATGTTCGAGGTTGATGGCAAGCAGGCAATCATTCGATCTTGGCTTAGGCAGGGGATCACTTGGTTGTGCGCGGACGCTGGGGATTCCGGATTGCGCGCAACGATAGGCCCACAAGATATCGTCGTGGCCAATCGGTTTCTCTGTCACATGGAACCGACGATTGCCCAAAGCTGCGTGCGTAACATCGGGCGATTGGTCAGCCCAGGTGGGTACATTTTCGTTTCGGGCATCGATCTGGACGTGCGAACAAAGGTCGCACTCGAAATGGGTTGGAAACCGGTTACAGATTTTGTCCGGGAGACTCACGAGGGCGATACTTCCATCAGACGCGGCTGGCCGTTGGAATATTGGGGCCTTGAACCATTGGACGACCGTCGGCCTGACTGGCAAATTCGCTATGCTTCAGTTTTTCGGATTGGCGAGGCGCCATGCCAATACGTCGAGCTTGCTAGTGCTGAACGAGCAGGGAGGTAGAACAACTGCATGCAATTCACGGAAACCGGGATCTCCGGCGTGTGGGTAATCGATCCAATATCCCACGAGGATGAGCGTGGACGCTTTTTTCGAGCTTGGTGCTCCCGGGAATTCGCCGAGCACGGCATTAGCTTCCTTCCCGTGCAGGCGAATATGGGATTTAGCGTGCGCAAGGGTACCGTTCGCGGAATGCACTTCCAGGTCGAACCCGCGCTCGAGGCCAAACTAGTGCGCTGCACAAGAGGGGCCATGTTCGATGTGGCACTCGACCTTCGTCCGGATTCACCATCTTATGGCCAATGGTTCGGTACAGTATTGAGCGCGGAGAATGGTCGTTTACTATATGTGCCCGAGCGTTGTGCTCATGGATACCAGACCCTAGAGGATTCCACCGAAATGTACTACATGACCTCGGGCCTCTATACCCCAAAAGCCGCAGGCGGCGCGCGATTTGACGATCCTTCATTCGGGATCGACTGGCCTGAGATTGTCACTGTGTTATCTGAACAGGATCGGAACTGGCCACTCGTCGAGCGATAAAAGTAAGCATGAACAAACACAGGCCTAGCGGGAGGTAATCTTGGATAACAAAAGCGAAACTCAAGAGAAAATCCCTTCTCCGAAGGAAAATATGAGTACGACGGGAGCGGCAATCCCCAAGCATATCATTCAAACTGGTAAGTCGATCTCGCAGTCTACGCGGGTTCGCGCCATGATGTCGAACATCCGCTTGCTGAACTCGGACTATGAATACCTTTTCTTTGACGATCAACAGGTAGACAAATTTATCACTCAAGAGTTCCCAAAGTATCGAACTGTGTTCGATACTTTTCGCTTTCCGATCCAACGGTATGATTTCTTCCGGTACCTGGCTGTCTACCGGTATGGTGGGTTCTACTTTGACTTGGATGTGCTGCTAGCCTCGAATCTCTCAAGCTTGCTGGAGTCTGGCTGCATCTTTCCATTCGAAGGGCTCACGTATAGTCATTTTCTCCGTACTGAGTACCAAATGGATTGGGAGATCGGGAACTATGGGTTTGGTGCCACTGCTGGGCATCCTTTTATTGGTGCAGTCATCGAGAATTGCGTGCGTGCCCAAAAAGATCCCGTATGGGTCGCACCGATGATGCACCGGGTACCGCTATTATCAAAGTCAGAATTCTACGTTCTATACACGACTGGACCGGGCTTAGTTTCGCGGACGTTGGCTGAGAATCCCGAGCTAGCTAGGTCGGTAAGAGTTCTCTTTCCCGACGATGTATGCGATATGACGAATTGGAACTGCTTTGGGAATCTCGGCGTTCATCTAATGGATGCGTCGTGGCGCGTCAAAAAAGGAAGAGTTCGCAGGAAACTGGCGTTGAAATGGGAGGAGTGGAAATTGAGTGGGCTTCTGAAACGAAGCGCTGTTTGGGGAAAAACGAGACAACACAGTTACCCGGGCTGAGTCATTCGAAGAGATAGTTTCATGAAAATTCTTAGACGTCATCTATTCGAGCCCTCCGTTGTGCTGCACTAACGGCTGATTCTTGACCTCGTTGATCTGGCAGGGATTTTTCTTGTCCTCCGATTCCTCAGTGATCTAGACAGTTATTCATGAAACATATTTGCGGCTCTAATAAGAAAGGAATAGCTTGTGTGCGACACGTCGATGGCTCCTCAATCTCACAAGTCACGTACACTCATTTTTTCACTGAGAAACATCTTTAGAAACGATCTGTTTCGCTGTCCATTATATGAATTTGAAGATATCGTTTCTCAGATTGATCATGCCGAGATTGTGGCACCACAGGGCGATCCTTTTAGTCGGCGCAATCAATTTGCCAACCGCCTGGCGTTCCACGCCCCGATCACTTTGAAGTCAGGTCTTCAGAAACTCGAACCCAATAAGCATTATGACCTCTTTCTGGCGGTATGCGGATCCCCAAGGGACCTGATAATGGTTGACGCCGTTAGCCATCTGAAAGATGCGTGTACAACCAAAGTTTGTTTGATGGATGAGCTGTGGGTCAAACAAATGGACAACCACCGATATTTCTTGGACGTCCTTAAAGGATTTGATCTTGTTGTGCTCTACTACAGTCAGAGCGTTGACGCCCTTATCGAACGAATCGGAACTAGATGCGTCTTCCTTCCACCTGGAGTGGATAGCGTTCGTTTTTGCCCCTACCCAACCAACCCCAAGAGAGTGGTAGACGTCTATAGCGTCGGGCGCCGATCGCAGATAACACATCAAGCACTATTGAGAATGGTTGACGAATGCGGTACGTTCTATCTTCACGATAGTATCGCCGGACTCGAAGCCATTAGCCCGAAAGAGCACCGGCTTCTCTTCGCAAACATTGCTAAGAGAAGCAGATACTTTATCGTGAATCCCGGGCTAATTGATCGACCGGACAGGCGAGGCAGTCAGATTGAGATAGGCAATAGATATTTTGAAGGAGCCGCCGCCGGTGCAATCATGATCGGGGAGGTTCCAAAGAACGGAGAGTTTGAGAAGTTGTTTGACTGGCCCGACGCTGTGCTTCCTCTCTCTTATGACTCTGACAACATAGGTGCACTAATCAGCGATCTCGATCAACAACCGGAACGACAGGAGAGCATTCGGCGAACCAATGTTATGCAGGCACTGACAAGGCATGATTGGGTGTATCGCTGGGAAGCAATTCTTAGCAGCGTCGGTCTTCAAGCAATGCCAGAGCTGTCACAAAGGAAAGAACTCCTTACGAACCTCGCTAGGGCGGTCTCATACGCCGACTCGGTAGCGTGACCGGGCGCAACGATTCGAAGCACTGCCGGCGGTCCGTAACCTAAAATGCATCGCACGCGCCACTTTTCGCGCGCTGCTAATCAGCCAGCCCAATACACTCATACGCGCGATTTCGATTTTAAGTCATCAGGCGAGAAGTCTTTGACAAAAGCAAATACAAAAATAGCACTTCTGAATCACATCGGTGGGGGAAACCTCGGCGATGACGCAACGCTGGCTGCGATCATCCAAAACATTAGATTGCGATGGCCCTATGCCGAATTACACGCCTTTACGATGAACCCAGATGATACCGAGGAGCGGCACGGGATCCCTTCTCATCCGATCAGAAGACAGACCTGGAGCATAGAGAGCGATCCGAAAAGTACTGAGGCTACATTTAAGAAGACGTTGCGGTCTGCAGTGAGGAGATACAACTTCCTTCTGAGGCTCTCGAGAGGTATTAATGCACTGGCAATTCGCTTACCTCTCACCGTCATTCGCGAGCTTCTATTTCTGAATGAGTCGCGCCGGTGCATAAGACACTTCGATCTCTTGGTAGTCAGTGGGGGAGGTCAATTCACTGAACGTGATGGGCCTTGGGCGTTCCCGTACACAATTCTCAAATGGACATTACTTGCGAAGTCGTCCGGTATAAAATGTTTCATTTTGAATGTTGGTGCCGGGCCTCTTGAACATCCGCTAAGCAAGGTATTTACTTCGCGCGCCTTAGCTAGCGCTGCCTATGTCTCTTTTCGAGACGAGAAGTCTCAAGTGCTCGCTCATAAGATAGGGTTCTCAGGTAAAAGTCGAATATATCCTGACAACGTTTACGGTCTCGAAAGCTCTTCGCTTCCTGCAAAATCTGCTGAAGTCGAAATTGGGCGAATTGTCGGTTTCGCCCCGGTGCCTTATGGACATCCCCACATGCACCCTGCTGAAAGGGATTGGACAGTCTACAATAAATTTTTAGCTAAATGTACTACAGTATGCTCACGGCTACTCGCACGGGAGTATTCAGTAGTGCTCTTCGGTACTGATGTCGGCGTGGATACGTTGGTAAACGCAGATCTTCTGACAAAGCTTCGAAAGCAGAATGCTGTTAATCTGCCACGATATGAGAACACGAGAACACTGCAGAATCTGTTAGCGTCGATGTCGGCAATGGACTATGTGATTACGTGCCGCTTTCACGGTGTCGTACTTGCACACATCCTTAACAAGCCCGTTCTCGCGATTGCTCATCATCCGAAAGTTACGAACCTCATGAATGCTCTCGGACTGGAGAAATATTGTGTCGATATCGCGACATTTGACCCGGTCCGGTTAGCAGACACATTCGAATCTCTGGTAAGCGATACAGAAGATGTCAAAAGCAGTATGGCTGCAAGTTTGACGAAATATAGGGCACGGTTGGCAATTCAGTTTGACGATTTGTTTCCTTCCAAACCAGAGTGGAGATAGACCCCTTCCTACGATCTACTCCAAGGTCGGACATGGGCGATTGCCGGCCGAGATAACTGCAGCGCAAATGATAGGAGCCGAAAATGGCCCATCCGGTTGCATGCATTTATGTTGCTTGCCAATGATGATTGTTTGTAATGGCAGGTACCCTCCCAGCAAAGCCGGCTAGTTGATAATCCAAGGAGATCCAATTATGAAAGTTGTTCTGTTTTGTGGCGGACTTGGACTTCGAATTCGCGACGCTGAAAACATCCCGAAACCGCTGGTGCAGATCGGATACCGACCCCTCCTCTGGCATGTCATGAAGTACTATGCCCACTTTGGTCACAAGGACTTCATTCTCTGCCTCGGCTACGGCGCAGACGCAATCAAGAAGTACTTCCTCAAATATAACGAATGCATGTCGAATGACTTCGTTCTCTCCTGTAGCGGGAAGAAAGTCGAGCTGGTAAGCAGCGATATCGACGACTGGCGCATCACGTTTGTCGACACAGGGTTTAATGCCAACATCGGGCAACGCCTCAAAGCGGTTGAGCACTACCTCAAGGATGAGAGCGTATTTCTCGCGAATTACAGCGATGGTTTGTCGGACCTGCCACTTCCTGAGCAGCTTTCACATTTTCATGAGCAGGACAAGATCGCCAGCTTTCTGAGCGTGCTACCGAACCTCAGCTACCATGTAGTTTCTGTGGACGAGGAAACTAGCCTCGTCTCAGGTATTCACGCTATCACCAACGGCACAGTGCGCCTCAACGGCGGCTATTTCGCATTCAAACGCGAAATCTTCGACTATATCCGCGATGGCGAGGAGCTCGTGCTCGAGCCCTTCCAGCGACTGATCGAGGACAAGCAACTCATCGGTTATACCCACAATGGCTTCTGGGCTGGCATGGACACCTTCAAGGACAAGCAGCAACTCGAAGCGCTGTGGAGTAATGGCTCCGCTCCCTGGAAGGTGTGGACGACCAACGGCAACGGCAATGGCAATAGCAAGAACGACAGTAAGCTGAACAACGGACCGGAAATTTCGGAAATGCTCGAAACCGGCAGTACAAGCCTGTCCTCTGAAGTCATTCGCCATTGACTACTCTGCGATGAGGTGAAACCCTGGTCGCGATTCCAATCCCAAAACCCTTACGCCGACTGGCGGGGCTGGAGATTTTTGATGAATGTAGATACTGCACTCCGTCAGCGCGAAACAATGGGGAACCCCATTCGCGTGGGGCTGATCGGTGCCGGCGCCACCGGTCGCGCTATCGCCCTCCAACTAGGAACGCCCGTTCCCGGTATGCGCCTCATGGCGATCTGCAACCGGACTCGGGAGAACGGAGAGCGCGCCTTCCGTGAAGCAGGAATTGCCGAATGGTCGCAAGTGGATTCCACCGCGCAGGCAGCTGACACTATCCGCAGTGGCGTTCCTGTGCTCACGACCGATCCAGCGGTGCTCACCGGCTGCGACGCCATCGACATCCTACTCGAAGCGACCGGTACGGTCGAGGCCGCTGCGACGGTGGTCATCAATGCGCTCCGGCATCGCAAGCACGTGGTCATCGTCAACGCCGAACTTGATTCGCTCATAGGTCCTATCCTTAAGGCCAAAGCCGACGAGGCCGACGTAGTTTTGACCAACACCGACGGCGATGAGCCCGGAGTTGCAATGACCCTGGTGCGCTATCTCCGAACTCTCGGTCTGAAAGTCGTCGCGGCCGGCAACATTAAAGGAATGGTGGACTATTACCGTACGCCGGCAACACAGAAAGCCTTCGCCGAAAAGTACGATCAGGATGCGAAAAAGGTGACTTCCTTCGCCGATTCAACCAAGCTGTCGATGGAAACGACTGTGCTGGCCAATGCGACAGGATTTCAGGCGGGCCGTCGCGGCATGCACGGACCGCCCTGCAGCTATGTACGCGAGATCGGCAACCTTCTTCCCGCCGATCAGATGCTGGCGACGGGCCTGGTCGATTACGCGCTGGGTGCCGCTCCGCATACTGGAGCTTTCGCCGTCATCCATGAAGACAATCCGCTCAAGAAAGCACAGCTCGGCTATTACAAACTAGGAGACGGCCCATTCTACGTCTTCTATACGCCTTACCATTTACCGCACCTGCAGATTGGTTCTACGATTGGCCGCGCCATCGTGTTGCAGGATCCCACAGTTGCGCCGCTCGATGGTCCGGTTTGCGAGGTGGTCAGCATGGCCAAGCGCGATCTCAAAGCCGGTGAGCAACTGGATGGTGTTGGCGGCTTCTGCACCTACGGTCTTATAGATAATCGCCGTACCGCTCGCAAGATGAACGCGTTGCCCATCGGCCTATCCGAGGGCTGCATCTTACGCCGCGACGTTTCCAAAGATGCCGTGATCAGCTTCGAAGATATCGAAGAGCTGCCGCAGGGTGTCGCCTGGAATCTCTGGCAGGAACAAAACGCCCGCTGGCCTGTGACTGGGGCTCCGGCTCCTGCGCAGAACCGTGAACTCACCGTGAGTGCTGGATGAACCTAAACCGTTCCTTTTGGAAGGGCCGTCGCGTTTTCCTCACGGGACACACGGGGTTCAAGGGCAGTTGGCTTTCTCTCTGGCTCCATTCACTCGACGCCGAGGTCACCGGGTATGCGCTCGATCCGCCGACCGAGCCGAACCTTTTCACGCAGGCGCGGGTCGAGGGATGTCTCCACTCCCTTCGCGGAGACATCCGCGACTATCCAGCTCTGAAAAAGGCCATCGCCGAATGCCGCCCGGAAGTCATTCTGCACATGGCCGCGCAATCGGTCGTCCGAACTAGCTATGAGAATCCGATTGAAAATTACGAGACTAACGTCATGGGAACCGTCCATGTTCTTGAAGCAGCTCGCCAACTTGGCACGCCATGCGTGATCGTCAACGTCACCAGCGACAAGTGCTACGAAAACCGCGAGTGGATGTGGGGATATCGCGAAAATGAAACCATGGGCGGCAAAGATCCATACTCCAACTCCAAGGCATGTGCTGAACTCGTGACCTCCGCCTACCGCGATTCGTTCTTTCCGCCGGAAAACATAGAAAAACACGGCGTAGCCATTGGCAGCGCGCGTGCAGGCAATGCAATTGGTGGTGGTGATTGGACTGCACATCAGCTCATTCCCGATCTCATCCGCGCCTTCATGGCCGGCGAACCCTGTCAGATTCGTAATCCGGCCTCTTACCGGCCCTGGCAGTTCACCCTCGAGGCGCTGCGCGGTTATCTGATGCTCGCCGAGCGCCTAAGCAAGGATGCATCGACATTCGCAACCGGCTGGAACTTCGGCCCCGTCGATTCAGATGTCCAGCCTGTCTCCTGGATCGCGGACACGCTCGTCCGCCTCTGGGGACATGGCGCCTCATGGAAGCTTGACGGGCGGGCCAATCCGCATGAGGCCCGTGCACTTAAGCTCGACGCCACCAAAGCAGGTGCACTCCTTCACTGGCGTCCGGCGTTACCCTTGGCTGAGGCACTGGGTTGGATCGTCGAGTGGTACCGGGGACTCGAGCAAGGAGGCAACATGCGCAATCTCACGCTTGCTCAGATTCATCGTTACGAAGCGCTCATCGGCATGGAAAAGCCATAAGCCCGCAGTCTCTTATTTGAAGTTCTGTTACGTTTAGTACACACATAAAACCACATCGGAGAAACTGACTCATGTCTACCCCTAACATCGTGGTTATTGGCACAGGAATGGGAGCTTTCGGAGCCGCCCATTCCCTGCATCAGGAGGGTATTGCTCCAGTGATGTACGACAAGAACGGCTACTACGGCGGCCACACTATGTCGTTCCGATATGACAGCGGATTCCTTTTTGATGTCGGCCCCCATATCTCCTTTACCAAGGACACGCGCATACAAGAGCTGCTTGCCGACAGCGTCGGCGGCCGCTATGAGACGCTGCAGATCAATCTGAACAACTACTGGCGCGGCTACTGGCCCACGCACCCTGTCCAGCTGCACATGCACGGGCTGCCCGAAGACGTCATCATCAAGGTCATCAGTGACTTTGTCGAAGAGCGTTCCGCGCCCGAGAGACCGATCCGGAACTACGAAGACTGGCTCTACTCCAGCTTCGGCAAGACATTCGCCGAGTCGTTCCCGATGCAGTATACCCGCAAGTATCACACCACCACCGCGGCGAACATGAGCACTGACTGGCTCGGCCCCCGCATCTACCGGCCCAGCCTCGAAGAGGTGCTACGCGGCGCGCTCTCCGCATCAGCACCGCAGGTGCATTACATCACTCACTTTCGCTATCCAAGCGACGGCGGCTTCCGTCTCTATCTGAACAAATTTGTCCCGATGGGCAATATCAAACTTGAACACGAGCTCACCTCCATCGATCCCCGGACTCGCCAACTCACGTTTTCCAACGGGCTTGTAACCAAGTACGATTCGCTCATCTCCTCCGTGCCTTTGCCCGATATGATTCGTATGATTCAGGGTGTTCCCGAGGATGTCGCCGAAGCGTCCCGCAAACTCGCATGTTCCACCTGCGTGCTCGTTAACATTGGAATCAACCGAGCTGATATTTCAAATGCACACATGACCTACTTCTATGACGAAGACATCTGCTTCACGCGTTTGAGCTTCCCGCATATGCTCTCTTCGCGTAATGCGCCTCCGGGAACCGGCAACATCCAGGCGGAGGTCTACTTCTCCGAGAAGTACAAGCCCTTCACCGGAAAGGCCGAGGACTGGATCGACCCCGTCATCCGAGACCTGAAAAAGGTAGGCATGGTCCGCGAAGAGGACGAGATCCTCTGCAGGCAGGCGATCTTCCTGCGATATGCGAACATCATCTTCGATCTTGAGCGAAAGGACGCCCTTGCCACAGTTCACGGCTATCTGGATGACATCGGCATCGCCTACTGCGGTCGCTATGGCGACTGGGGCTATATGTGGACCGACGAGAGTTTCATCAGCGGCGAACGCGCCGCAGAAAAAGCTCTCTCCGCCGTCGCCAGCACCACATAACTTACCGATTTACTGATATCGATGATCAATCTAAACCTAGATGCAAAAAAGGGGAGGCCGCTCGATATACTTTGTCTGGGTGCCCACTCCGATGATATTGAAATTGGCTGTGGCGGGACCATCCTCCGACTGATCGAGGAATATCCGGAGGCCCGCTTTCACTGGGCGGTTTTTAGCGCGCGTGGTGTGCGTAAAGCCGAGGCCGAATGCGCCGCCGAACTATTCGTGGGACATGATCGCCTCGCGAGCCTCGTTCTGAAGGAATTCCCCGACGGCTTCCTTCCGTACATCGGCGCAGACGTCAAAGCCATCTTCGAGGAACTCAAGGGAGCCATTAATCCCGACCTGATCTTTACGCATCAGCCGCACGATGCTCATCAGGATCACCGCCTGGTGTGCGAACTGACATGGAACACGTTTCGCAACCACTTCGTCCTCGAGTACGAGATTCCCAAATACGACAGCGATTTCGGACGTCCTTCACTCTTCTTCCCCGTCAAGCGGGAGCAGTGTCAGGCGAAAATCCGATACCTGATGGAGGCTTTCGGATCGCAGCGCAGCAAACCCTGGTTTCAAGAGTCCACGTTCGAGGGGCTGATGCGCCTCCGCGGTATGGAATGTAATGCGCCGAGC
>Ga0116129_1000051_pt1 | contig 86539 bp, 78 predicted proteins | sample June2015DPH_17_2_FD_89732 | JGI IMG/M metagenome (GOLD analysis project Ga0116129, IMG submission 89732) | Peatland microbial communities from SPRUCE experiment site at the Marcell Experimental Forest, Minnesota, USA - June2015DPH_17_10 | ecosystem: Environmental > Terrestrial > Soil > Wetlands... | reverse complement strand
CAGGATCGCAACGCGGCCGGATTTGGTCGCCATAACCAATTGTCACGCGATTGGTTCAATCAATGGTGATGTCGTTCGCTCGCCCGACGCCTGTGAGTCCTCCTGTAATCAAAACAACCGGGGCATTCATCGAGATGCTATGTTTCTTCGTTACGTTTGTCCTGGGACACCTTTCTAAACTTGATATGCGTGTTGATGATTCGATCGAACTTTAAGCGTTCATTCCGCCATCAACGGTAAGATTTGACCCGGTGATGTAGGAGGACTCCGGGCCGGCAACGAACGCGACCATGGCCGCGATCTCCTCCACACGGCCATAACGGTCGAGCGATGTGGCGGCCTTCTGAGGCACCGCCCAATCGCTCGTCGCGGGATTCAAATCCGTATCGATCGGGCCGGGCTGGACGTTGTTGACGGTGATACCCCGGCTTCCGAGTTCTCGCGACAATGCCTGAGTAAAGATCTTTACGGCGCCTTTGGTGGCCGAATAGGCCACCAATCCCGGAACCATGACGCGCTCGCCGACAGCCGAGCCGATCATGATAATGCGACCGCCGCGCTTCATATGCTTCAGCGCCGCCTGCGTGGTAGCCAGTAAGACCTACTAAGTTGCGGAAGACGTCCGTATCCACCAAACGGCGCAGCGGGAGCAACGCGCCATTCATGAACATAGGCCACGGCGCGAGACCTGCTGATATAATCTTTTTTCATATGTCAAACCTGCGAACCCGCCGCGATCTGCTGCGCACCTTGGGAGCCTCGGCTGCCGGTGCACCCTTCGCCGCATCCCTATATGCACAAGGCCGCTGCAAGAATGGCTACGACACGCCGGCCTGCCCGATGTCCAAGGACGTGGCGACCGCTCCCATCAAGCCTCTCTTCGCGCCCACCGGCTGGAAGACCGTCGGCCTCGAACACATCTCGTTCCAGGTGCCGGACTACCGTAAGGAAGCGGCGTTTTACGTTGCCCTCATGGGTTGGAAGCTGCGCAGCGACGACGGCAAGCAAGCCATTCTCGACATCGGCGACTGGGGCTCGGCGATCTTTAAGGCTGCCCCGCCGGAACAGACTACGGTGCTGGTGGACGGCTTCGGCTTCGCCATCGAGCCGTGGAACGCCAAGACAGTCGAGGCGGAACTCCGCAAGCGCGATCTCAATCCGGTAGCCGACAACGACGGCAAAGGATTCGAGAGCTTCCACGTCAAGGATCCGGACGGGTTCGATGTACAGATCGGGAACAGCAAGGGCCTGGTGAAGGCGCGCAAGACTCCGGCGAACGCCAAGCTCGAAGGGGAGCTGCCGTTCGAGGCGACGAATTGGCGGACGGTGTGGCTCGATCACTTTTCCTTCGGCGCGACCAACTATAAGGCGAGTGTGTCCTATTACACCAACCTGCTGGGCTGGAAGGGCAGCTACGATGAAGGCAGCCAGAACGAAGTGCTGATGGGCGATATCGGAGACGCCATCATTCGGGGCGGCAATCCCAACGATCCGAATTTCGGCAAGGCTCCCGCCAACGGGAAACAGCGGCCGCGGAACATCCGCATCGATCACATTTCGTTTGGCATCCAGCCGTGGGATTCGGACGCGGTGAAGGACGGTCTGGAGAAGCGCGGGCTCCACGCCCAGGTCGACACCGGTGGCATGGGCGATATTCACGAGACGGCCTACAAGAGCTTTCATACCCGGACGCCCAACGGATACAACCTGCAAGTGAGCTGCGTCACCCAGGACACACGGCTGATCGGATCGATCTCGATGAAGCCGGCGCAGTAGTTAGTAATCGATTTGAAGTATTGAGTCCGCGTGGCATTCGCGGTTACACTCGCCACATCAATATGCCGCATATTCAACTGCCTGAGGGATTGCCTGGAATCACGAGCGGTTTCGCCTTCCGGACGGAGACGGCTAGGCCGATGCGCGCCTTGGCCGAGGTGCTGCTGCGCGGTCCCAGCACGCTGACCAGCGGTGAGCGGGAGATGATCGCCACATTCGTCTCCACGCAAAATGACTGTTATTTTTGCCAGACAAGTCATCGCGCAGCGGCGGCCCATCACCTTCATGGGAACTATGAACTGGTGGATGCCGTGCGTTTCGACTACCAGACCGCACCGATCAGCGCCAAATTGAAGGCCCTGCTGGCCATCGCCGGAAAGGTGCAAAAAGGCGGCAAGAACGTCACCTCCGAAGATATCGCACTGGCCCGAGCGGAAGGCGCGACCGATCTGGAGATCCACGATACCGTGCTGATCGCCGCCGCATTCTGCATGTACAATCGCTATGTGGATGGCTTGGCGACGTTCGCCCCCACCGACCCGCAGCTCTACGATGAGATGGGCGCACGGATGGCGCACGAAGGCTACATCAGCGCACCCGAGTCCACGACGGCCGCCCGCTAGGAGACTACCTGATACCTGCGCTCCAGCCGGTCACGGAGTCCGCACCGAATGAGCACAGCATTCGCTATCCCGGATGGCGTGTGGCCGCCGCATCCTCCGCTTGCGTGCTGGTCAGCTTCGCCTCGCTGCTGGTCTATACCTTCGCTATTTTTCTGAAGCCGCTTGCCGCTGAGTTCGGATGGTCGCGCGAGGCGATCTCCACGGCGTTCGGCGTCGCGGCACTGGCGGTTGCGGCGTGCTCGCCGCCTCTCGGCTGGCTCCTCGATCGCTATCCGGCCAGGCGCATCATTCTGCCCTGTATCACCATTTTCGGATGCGCGTTCGCTTCTCTCTCGCTGCTAACGCACCATCTATGGCACCTCTACGCGACGTTCCTGATTCTCGGCGCGGTGGGAAACGGCACCGCGCAACTGGCCTACTCGCGAGTGCTGACCACATGGTTCCGGGAACGGCGCGGCGTGGCATTTTCCGTCTTGCTGGGTGGGAGTGCGATGGGTGCCACGGTTCTTCCCCCCATCGCAGAAGCTCTGATCCAAAGTGTAGGATGGCGGGCGTCGTTCGCGATCCTCGGCGCCACCGTCCTTGCCGTTGGATTGCCATGCGGTTCCCGCGTCCGCGAGCGTTCCCGTGGTTCTCATTCGGCGGCTACGGCAGTGAGCGGCGTTGCCGTTAGCGAGGGCCTGCGGTCACGAATCTTCTGGATCGTCGTCGCCGGGTTGTTTCTGATGTCTATCAGCCAGAACGGCGTCATCACACATCTCGCAGCGTTGCTGACGGATCGCGGGATTTCAGCGGCAAATGCCGCTCTCGCCGTGTCGGCCATGGGCGGGTCGATCCTGGCCGGCCGGTTGTTCACGGGATGGCTTCTCGATCGCTACTTCGCGCCGCGAGTTGCCGTTTGTCTCTTCGTGCTCTCCGCGCTCGGCACGTTTCTGCTGGCCGATGCACATTCCCTTCCGGTGGGGGTGGGAGCTGCCGCGCTGATCGGATTCGGAATGGGCGGAGAAGGCGATGTGACTCCCTATCTGCTCTCCAGATACTTCGGCCTGCGGTCGTTTTCGACCTTGTACGCGTTCACCTGGACCGCCTATGCCATCGCCGGCGCGGTAGGTCCGATCATCATGGGCCGCGCCTTCGACGCCACCGGATCCTATCGCGTCCTTCTGATTCAACTCGGTGTGGCGACGCTTGCCGCCGCGTCGCTGATGCTGTTTTTACCGCGCTACAAACTCGCGTTCACAGCCGGCGAGGATTAGCAAAAAGCGCGGATGTAGTAGCCTCTCGCCAGCGAGCGCGAGCTGACCTGGGCTGTTGCGATATCCTCAGATGGATCGGGATTTATCAACAGACTTGAGGTTTGTGATTTGATTCGCACTATTTCGATACTCATACTGATCGCTGCCGGGCGTGTTTTCGCGCAGCCTAAGCCGAGCCCGGCCAAGAAGCCATTCGACGTTGTGGAGACTGGCATCACGGAGATGCGCACGGCTCTGGAGCAGGGCCGCGTCACTTCGCACGAACTCGTCGTTGCGTATCTAACGCGCATCGGAATGTATGAAGATAAGCTGCATTGCATTATTACTGTCAACCCCAACGTTCTGGCGGAAGCTGACGAGCGCGACCGCGAGCGCGCGCAAGGCCGCGTGCGTGGGCCGCTCCACGGGATCCCCATCGCGCTCAAAGACAACATCCTCACGCATGATATCGTCACCACCGGCGGAGCCCTCGCGTTTGTTGGCTACATGCCACCCTACGACGCGACGCTGGTGAAAAACCTGCGCGATGCCGGAGCGGTGATTATCGCCAAGACCGGGCTTTCGGAACTCGCCAACTGGGTCGCGGGCGGGCCGACGCCGATGCCGGGGAACTATAACGCGGTCCGCGGTTTCGGCTACAACCCTTATGATCCGCGGCGGGACCCGCGCGAGGGCTCCGACGATGGCCGCCCGGTTCTGGCCACCGGAGGCTCCAGTTCCGGTGTCGGGACGGCTGCGAATTTCTGGGCCGGTAACGTGGGCTCGGAAACCTCAGGCTCTATCCTGAGCCCGTCCAACCAGAACATGCTGGCCGCCGTGAAGCCCACCGTCGGCCGGATCAGCCGCTATGGGGTCATCCCGATCACGGCCGATCAGGACACGGCTGGCCCTATGGCAAAGACCGTCACGGATGTGGCCATCATGCTTGGCGCGCTGGAGAGCGCCGCGCCGGACGCGAACGATTCCGCAACCTCAAAATGCGCGCCTCCGGCGGGCCGCGATTACACTCCATTTCTGAAGGCCGACGGATTGAAAGGAATGCGCATTGGCATTCCGCGCGCATTCTTTTACGATCCTGCGACTCCTCCCCGGCGCGCCGGTGCGCCCGCGGAAACGGGTGGACGCGGCGGAGGGCGAGGCGGTTTTGGCGCTGGCCTGACGCCTGAGCAGAAACGCGTGATGACGGAAGCGATCGAGATCCTGAAGCAGCAAGGCGCCGAGATCGTCGACCCGGCCGATATCCCCAGCATACTCACCAGAGACCCAGATAAGAACTTCCTGCTCTGGAATCAGTGCAGCGGATTGGCGAACGCACGCGGGAAAGATGCGAATTGCTCGGTCGTACTGAAATACGGCATGAAGCGGGATTTTAACGCTTGGCTCGAAACGCTCGGTCCATCGGCGCCCGTGAAGACGCTGACCGAACTCCGTGAGTGGAACATTACCCACACCAATGGTGGCGCGATTCGCTTCGGCCAATCGCAATTGGATATTTCGGACGAAATGGATGTGCAGGCGGACCGCGCGCGCTACGAGGCGGATCGGGCACGGGACCTCGACCTGGCCGGCACGCACGGCATCGATGAGGTGATGAAGGCGCAGCGCCTGGATGCGATTCTGTTCCCAGGGGCCAGCGGCGCATCAGTCGCGGCAAAGCCCGGATATCCCACTGTGATTGTTCCCTTCGGCATGGTCCCGAACACGCAGGGCGGCCCGTTTCCTCCAGGATTCGACCCGAAGCCAGCGCCGTTTGGCGTGAGCTTTACGGGAATGGCTTGCAGCGAGCCGAGTCTGCTGAAAATGGCGTACGCGTTTGAACAAGCTACTAAGCGCCGCGTGAAACCACCGAGCGTACCTTAGCAAGTGGTGATGCGGCGACGTTCGCTTGTCATCTATCGTCTAATAGAATCATGACACGGGCCTTCGCAACCATCTTCGCGATCTCGATTGCTTTCGCCGCCGATCCCGAGTGGCCGTCCTTCCGTGGACCCTCCTCTAACCCCGCTGCCGCCAACTCCAATCTCCCCGAAAAATGGTCGAAGTCGGAAAATGTCGAATGGATCACAGACGTTCCCGGCCTCGGCTGGTCCTCGCCGATCGTCAGCGGCAAGAGCGTCTTCCTCACTACCGTCATCACCGACGGTAAAGCCAAGCAGCCGCAAGCAGGCGTTGATTATTCGAACGACTACGTTGCCGAACTTCAGAAACAGGGCGTAAAAGGGCAGGAGCTGATGGACCGCCTCAACCAGCGCGACTTCGAACTCCCCAATGAAGTCTCGCTGCATTATTGGCTCTACTCGATCGATCTGAATTCCGGCAAAATCAACTGGAAGCGCGAGTTCTATGCCGGCCATCCGCCCGGCGGCCGTCATCGCAAGAACAGTTTCTGCTCGGAAACTCCCGTTACCGACGGCAAGCGAGTTTACGTCTACATCACCGGTCTCGGCCTCTTCGCCTACGATTTCGAGGGCAAGAAACTCTGGAACACGCCGTTCGAAAAATCCCCGACCATTCTCGATTTCGGCACCGCTTCTTCGCCCGCCCAGTTGGGCGACCTGGTCATCATCGTGAATGACAATGAGAAGGAGCAATTCATCGCCGCCTTCGATAAGAATACCGGCAAGCAGGTCTGGCGGACGGATCGAAAGATCCATGTTCCCGGGTCCGACCGGCAGACCGGCTGGTCGACGCCCTACATCTGGAAAAACGAGAAACGTACCGAGATCGTCACCATCGGCCCCGGACTCGCCATCAGTTACGACGGCGATGGTAAGGAGCTGTGGCGCATTGGCGGCATGTCCGCGATGACTATCCCGAGCCCCTTCGCGTACGATGGGCTCCTCTATCTGAACGGAGGCACCGGCAAAATCATCGCCGCGATCAAGCCGGGCGCATCCGGCGATCTCACCACTCCGGATGGCGCGAAGCTGAACGATTTCGTGGCATGGCTGCAGCCCAAGGCGGGAACCTATTTGCCCACCGAGCTCGCCTATCAGGGCGGCATCTACGTGCTCACCCACACCGGAATTCTGACCCGCTTCGACGCCAAAAGCGGCGCGCAGACTTACAAGGCTCGCATCGGCAGTGGTGGCGATTTCACTGCGTCGCCGTGGGGCTACAACGGCGACATTTTCTGTTTGAGCGAAGAGGGCAAGACGTACGTGATCGCAGCCGGCGATAAATTCGAGCTGCTCCATTCCAACGATCTTGACGAAATGGCGCTCGCGACCCCCGCCCTCGTCGGCGACCGCCTGCTATTGCGTACCGAGAATCGCCTTTACTCGATCCGCAAAAAAAGTTGAGCGCACAGCTAGCGACGTGCTTACCTCAGCCACCGAACCGCCATGCGTCAGCATGCGGACAAGCGCAAATAGTTATGACGCCGCCCGCTACTCCTGACGAAGCGCGGCCATGGGATCCAATCGCGCCGCGCGCCGCGCAGGAATAGAGCAAGCCAAAATAGTAGCGCCGATCAATAGCAGGGAAACGGCGATGAACGTTGACGCATCGTTCGCCCGGACTCCATAGAGCAGGTGCGAAAAGCTGGAAAGCACTCTGGTCAAAAGGAAAGCCGCCGCCGCTCCGGTCGCGACACCCATAAGCGCCAGTCTGAAACCCTGCCCGATGACCATTTGCAGAACGTCCCGCTTCCCTGCGCCCAGCGCCATGCGAATCCCAATCTCGTGCACGCGCCGCGTGGTCGAGTAGGAAATCACGCCGTACACTCCCACAAAGGCCAGCAGCAAGGCCAGGATCGCAAACGCCACCAGAAGAAGCATCGGAAAGCGCTGCCGTCCCATCGATCCCGCAACGATTTCTTCCATCGTATGGAGGTCATAAACGGGTTGTCCGTTCCCCGCTTCGTAAACTGCATTTCTGATCGCGGACGCCATCGCCGCCGCATCGAGCGGCGTGCGCACCGCCAATGTGACCTCCCCGCGAAACACAGACATCGCCTCATCCGGGAGCTGGTAAAAGGAGTAGTAAATCTGCGGTTTCTCTCCCACCGACCCGTCGAGATCATATTGCTCCACATGCCCCACCACGCCAACAATCCGTGCCGCAATATTTCGCGCCGCGCCCCAATGAGGAATGGTAATGGTTTGCCCGATCGCCTCTCGATCCGGAAAATAAGTACGCGCCATCAAGCTGTCGATCACCACGGCCACCTCGGATTTGACGTCGTCCGCTTGCGTCAGAGAGCGCCCGCGCAAGAGCGGAATTTTCATGGTGCTGAGGTAATCCGGCCCGATCGGATAATAGATCGCCCGCGGAATCTCCGCCATGGATGCGGGCTGGCGCGGACCCACCCAGAAAGGGCCTTCGTTCCGCCCGTGGCTCAACGGCACCAGAGCCGTAATATCCGCTGCTTCCACGCCGGGAATCTGGCGGATGCGCTCTGTCAGGCGCTGGTAGGTCATTCTGATCCTCGCTGGCGTATTCGTCACTACCGGCGCCAGTCCCACCTGGAACGTAATGACGTGCTGCGCGTCGAAGCCGGGATTCACCGCCCACAAATTACGGATCGTGCGAAACAACAGGCTTCCGCCCGTCAGCAGAACCACCGCCAGCGCGATCTGCACCACCACGAGAATCCGTTGGGTGCGTTGATGGCCGCCCACCGAACCGCGGCCCCCTTCTTTGAGCCCCGCCTGCACATCGGTCTTCGAACTCTTCAGCGCCGGCGCCAGTCCAAAGACAATTCCAACCGTCGTCGAAACGCCGAACGCGAACAAGAGGACGAAGGCATTCACGCCTATGTTTTCGATACGCGGGATGCTTCCCGGCGCCGCGGCCAGCACTGCGTGAAGGCCCCATTTTGCCATTGCCAGCCCAGCCACGCCGCCGATCAGGGAGAGCAGCACGCTCTCCGTAACCAACTGCCGTACGATCTGCCCGCGACTCGCTCCCAGGGCCAATCGAACGGCAAACTCCCGCGTGCGCATCGCGGACCGCGCCAGCAACAGATTGGCGACGTTCGCGCAGGCGATCAGCAGCACCAATCCCACCGCTCCCAGCAGCAGAAGAATCGTCTCGCCGATGTCCCCGATCAGGAACTCTTTCAACGGAATCACATACGCTCCCAACCCGCGTTCCGTCGAGGGATTCAGCTGATCGATCTGCTCCTGCACCGCGTTCATTTCTGCCCGCGCCTGACCCACGCTTACCTCCGGCCGCAGGCGCGCGATGCATTCGATGTCGTGGACCGTACGATCGTTAACGTACAGCGAATCCCGTCCTCTCAGCGGTGTGTAGACTTCCGCCTGCTGGTGGTCAAAATGAAATCCAGGCTGAAGGACGCCGACGATCGTATAGCCGGCTCCGTTCAAAGTGATGGTCTTGCCAAGCGCCGCGGGGCTGCCCGCAAACCGTTCCCGCCACAACCGATCGCTGATCACCACCGCCGGCATGCCCTCCGGCGATAACTCACGCCCCAGCGCCAGCTTCACGCTCAGCGTGCTGAAAAAGTTGCTGGAGATTTCCTTGCCGTCAACGTGTTCCGGCGCACCCGGATTCGTCAGATCGAATCCCTGCTCCTTGAACGCCGCGATTTGCTCGAAGGAACGGGAGTTCCGCTGCCAATCGAGAAAGTCAGGATATGAAAGATCCGTTGCGTACGCGAGGCTTCGATTGTAAAGCAGCACCGCCACCAGCCGATCCGGCTGATGATACGGCAGCGGATCCAACAGCACGCCTTCGAGCACGCTAAAGATCGCCGTATTTGCCCCCATACCGAGCGTCAGTGTCAGGATCGCCGCCGCCGCAAGCCCCGGACTTTTTCGCAGCGAACGAAAAGCGTAACGAACATCCCGGAAAAAGGAATCGAGCTCCATGGCCGTATCATATCCTCGATTCCTCCGGTCGTGCGATGCCTAGGCTTATAATCGGTTCGTGAAAATCACCCAGGTTGAATCCTTCGTGCTGCATGTTCCGGTGACGCGCGGCGGCATCGCCGATAGCACTCATCAGCTCACTCACTGGGGTGTTCCCGGCGCGCTGATCCATACTGACGATGGCTTGGTGGGCTGTGGCTATACCGGCACCCACGCGCATCTTCCTTCGGACCGCCTGATCGCCGATTGCATCGCCGAGGTGTATGGCCCTTTGTTGATCGGCGAAGATCCCGCGGCGGTGAGGCACCTCTGGTCGCGATTGCTGCACTACCCGCCGGTGCAGTGGGTCGGGCGGGCCGGGATCACGCATCTTGCCCTGAGCGCCATCGACATCGCGCTGTGGGATCTCAAGGCCCGCTACGCCGGCGTGCCCTTATTCCGTCTACTCGGCGGATCGCCGGATAAGAAAATCGAAGCATATAACACCGACGGCGGCTGGCTGAACTGGACCCAGGAACAACTGGTGGCAGACAGCCGCGCTCTGATGGCCCAGGGTTATCGCGGCGTCAAGATCAAGGTAGGGCGTCCCGACGTGAGCGAGGATATCGCGCGTCTGTCGGCGGTGCGCGAGGCGATCGGGCCGGCGGTGCAGCTCATGGTGGACGCCAACGGCCGCTGGGATCTGCCACATGCGTTGGATTTCGCCCGCCGCGCGGCGCCGCTGAATCTCAAATGGATGGAGGAGCCGCTGTGGTACGACGACGTGGCCGGGCACCGGCAACTGGCACTGCGCGGCGGCATCCCGATTGCCCTCGGGGAGCAGCTTTATACCGCCGATCATTTCACCCAGTTCATCACCGCCGGGGCCGTCGATTTCGTGCAGCCCGACGCAGTGAGGCTGGCCGGCATCACCGAATGGCTGCTGGCCGCGGACTTGGCTCACGCCCATCGGCTGCCGGTGGTGTCCCACGTTGGCGACATGGCGCAAGTTCACCTGCACCTCGCGATCGCGCACCCAGCGTGCCGCCTGCTCGAATATATCCCCTGGTTGCGCGATTCGATGGCGGAGCCGGCGACCGTCTCCGATGGCTACTTCAAGCCGCCGACGGCGATTGGCGCAGGCACGGAATTTCGAAAAGACGCGTTCAAGCAGTATCGCGTCCGATAAGGCTACAACCCCAATTCCGAGCCGTGACCGCAGGGAGCGGTTTCCGAAGCTAGGCCATCAGAATCGGCCGAATCACATTGCCATGCACATCCGTCAGCCGGAAATGCCGACCCTGAAATTTGAACGTTAGCTTCGTATGGTCCACGCCCAGGCAGCGAAGAATCGTCGCGTGCAGATCGTGCACGTCCATCGGATCCTTCGTCACGTTGTAGCTGTAATCGTCCGTCTCGCCGTAGGTAAAACCCGGCCTGACCCCTCCGCCAGCCATCCATATGCTGAAGCAGCGTGGATGATGATCGCGGCCGTAATTGTCCTCGGTCAGCGTTCCTTGCGAATACACGGTGCGCCCGAATTCGCCGCCCCAAACGACCAGCGTATCCTTCAGCATCCCTCTCTGCTTCAAATCCTGGATCAGAGCCGCCGAAGGCTGATCGGTCTGCCGGCACTGCTGGCGAATTTCCTTGGGCAGATTATTATGTTGATCCCACCCGCGATGGAACAGTTGGATAAACCGCACCCCGCGTTCAGCCAACCTGCGCGCCAGAATGCAGTTCGCCGCGTAGGTTCCCGGCGTGCGTGAATCCGGACCATACATCTCGAACGTCGACGCCGGTTCCTTCGATAGATCGGTCAGTTCAGGAACCGAATGCTGCATCCGGAACGCCATTTCATACTGGGAAATACGTGTCGAGACTTCCGGATCCTGATACTCCTGATAAGTAAGCTCGTTCATTTTCGCCAGGTCGCCGAGAAATTCTTTCCGCGCTTCATCGGAATACCCGGGAGGATTCGATAAGTACAGCACCGGATCCGCTCCGGAGCGGAATTTTACGCCTTGAAATTTGGTCGGCAGAAACCCGCTGCCCCATTGCCGGTCGGCCAGCGCCTGCGAATTTCCCAGGCCTTGCGAAACCATCACCACGAATGCCGGAAGATCCTCACTCTCCGCGCCCAGGCCATAGGAGATCCACGCCCCGATGCTCGGCCGACCCGCAATTTGAAATCCCGTCTGAAAAAATGTCACCGCGGGGTCGTGATTGATCGCCTCCGTTTGCAGCGATTTCACAATGCAGAGCTCGTCGGCCACCTTCGCCGTATACGGCAGAAGGTCGCTCAGCCATGCGCCGCTTTCTCCGTGCTGCGCGAATTGGAAAAGCGACGGAGCCGTTGGAAACTTCGCCTGATACGCCGTCATGCCGGTCAGCCTCTGCCCCATGCGAATCGAATCCGGCAGCTCCGTTCCGCGCCGCGCTTGTAATCCCGGCTTGTAATCGAACAGGTCCAATTGCGACGGCGCGCCGTGCTGAAACAAATAAATGACGCGCTTGGCCGTGGGAGGAAAATTCGGCAGGCCCGGCAAACCAACAGCGGCAGCCTCGCCTTTTCCGGCCAGGAGCGTAGTCAACGCCGCGGCCCCGAGTCCGACACTGGTGCGGCCGAAAAAATGCCGCCGCGTCATCAGCAGTTTCGCTTGTTCGATGGGATCCAAAATCTACTCCTTGGTCATCGATTCATCCAGATTCAACAACAGACTGCCGACCGATGCATACGCCGCCAGTTCGCGCCGGTCGAGCTTCGGATCCGGCAACGATTCGCCCTGCTTCAAATAAGCATCCACCTTTGTGGAATCGCCGAAGTAACCCAAGTGAAAACGCAAATTCCCGAGCAGCACTTCCTGTTGCGCCGCCGACGGCCAATGTCCCGTCACCAGCCGATATCCGAAGCGCAGCCGATCCGCCTCGCTCGCGCCGCCCTCTTTCATCATGCGCTGCCCGATAAAGCGAGCCGCTTCCACATAGGTCACATCGTTCATCAGATTCAGCGCTTGCAAAGGTGTATTCGTGCGCGTCTCCCGAACCACGCAAGCCTCCCGATTCGCCGAATCGAAGTTAATCATCTCCGGCGGCGCAATCGTGCGCTTCCAAAACGTATACAGACTGCGCCGGTAAAGATCGTCGCCGTGTCCCTGCACGTAATCCATATCCTGCATGCTGACCTCTTTCCAGAGGCCCTCCGGTTGATACGGCTTTACCGACGGTCCGCCGATTTTATCCACCAGCAATCCCGCCGCGCTCAACGCCTGATCGCGAATCATTTCCGCCGGCAGCCGGTATCTCGGACCACGCGCCAGCAGCCGGTTTTCAGGATCGCGTTGCAGCATCTCCGGCGTCGCTTCGGACGACTGGCGATACGTCGCGCTCATCACAATCATTTTTTGCAGCGCCTTCACATCCCATCCCGACCGTACGAATTCCGTCGCCAGCCAGTCCAGCAATTCCGGATTCGACGGCCACTCACCCTGCGAACCAAAATCCTCAACCGTCTTCACGATCCCGACGCCGAAGTACATCTGCCAAAACCGATTTACGGTAACCCGCGCCAGCAATGGATTGTCTGGAGCAGTCAGCCAATCCGCGAATCCCAACCGGTTATTCGGCGCGCCCGCCGGCAGTGGAGGCAACACCGCGGGCACTCCCGGCGCGACTTTCTCGCCCGGATGATCGTACGCTCCGCGAACCAGCAGGAACGTGCTTTTCGGAGGATCCGACTCCGCCATCACCATCACCGTCGGAAATCCAGCCTCCAGCTTCGCTCGCTCGTCGAGTCTTGCCTCGATCTGTTCCGACAAATTGCGAATCGCCACCGGCGCGCCGGTCGCCAGATACGCCGAACGCATCTCGAAATTCTCGACAGCCGATCGAGCAGCCTCAGGCTTGCGCGCAATGTCGTTCAGCGATTCGCCCAGCGCGAGCACCGCCAGCTCTCGATCGTCCAGCATCCGGCCATACACCCGGACATCATCGATCCGGCCACGGAATCGCCGCTCCGGTCCCCATCCGCCGCCGATTCGAAACGGTTCATCGAAAACCTTGCCCGCATTGCGGAACGGCCGGTAGAGCGTGTCCAGCAGCACCTTGGTTTTTTCCAGATGCCCGTCCACGTACACATGGATTCCTTCGGCCATGCGCGATCCCGAATACGTCACCGTAATCTGATGCCAGGCCTTCGCCTCCAGCACGTGCTCCGTCTCCACGCGAATCGCGTCGTCCACCCAATTGCTCGTGATATTGACGTGAACCTTCCCGCCGTCCAGATGGACGCCGAATCCTTTTCCCTTAGGATTGTCGGCCATGCGCGACATCACACTGCCGTCCGGAATTTCGTCCGAATAGATCCACGCCGAGAGCGTAAAACGATCCTCGATATCGAACTTGGCGGCTGCGGGCAGACGGACAAACTGGTTCCCATCGAACTCACCGGCGAGACTTGCGTGGCCATATGAGACTGCCGTATCCAGATCGCGCCGCGGCGTCCAATATAAAGGAGCACTCAACCGCTGCTCCCACTGCTTCTGCTCCTTCGCGATGAACGCCTCTTGTTTCTTGAGCGCCGCATCAGCCGCGCGCTGTTTCTCGTCGATTGCGGCCAAAGCCGCCTGCTGCGCCTTCGTCGGAGCCGGAATCATCGGCTCGGAGTTCCCGTATTTCATCGCCCGGCCCTGCTCCGGAATGTTGTTGAAATACGCGAAGACCTGGTAAAACTCCTTCTGTGTATACGGATCGTATTTATGGTTATGGCAGCGCGCGCAGCCCAGCGTCGCGCCCATAAATACCGCCGATGTAGTCTCCACCCGGTCTACCACGTATTCCACCGCGTACTCTTCCGGAATGATGCCGTCTTCCGTGTTCGCGCGATGGTTGCGATTGAAGCCCGTCGCCATTTTCTGTTCCAGAGTCGCCCCGGGCAGCATATCGCCGGCGATCTGATCGCGCGCAAATTGATCGAACGGCAGATTGTGATTGAACGCATCAATCACCCAATCCCTCCATCGCCACATCACCCGCTCGCCGTCATATTGATATCCGTTCGTATCCGCGTACCGCGCCGCATCCAGCCACCGGAACGCCATTCGCTCTCCGTAACGCGGCGATTGCAGCAGCCGGTCGACCACCTTCTCATAAGCGTTCGGGGACCGGTCCGCGAGGAACACGTCAATCTCCGCCGGCGTGGCAGCCAGTCCAGTCAGATCCAGCGAAACCCGTCGAATCAGCGTCTCCCGATTCGCCTCCGCCGATGGCTTCAACCCTTCGCGTTCGAGCTTTTGCAAAACGAAAGCGTCAACAGGCCTGCGCACCCAACCGGCATTCTTCACCGCTGGAATCTCAGGTCGAACCGGCGGGATAAAGGACCAGTGCTTCTGCCATTTCGCCCCTTCCGCCACCCATTCGCGCAAAGTTGCGATCTCGGAATCGCTCAGAGTAAGCCCGGAAGATGGCGGAGGCATTCGCAGCGCAGGCTTCGACGCGCCCGTGCGTTTGACCAATTCGCTGGCATCCGGATTTCCTTCGACAATCGCATGCCCGGCCTTAGCAGCCGCCTCGCTATCCAGCCGAAAGGGAACATGCTTCGCCGCCGCATCCGGACCATGGCACACATAACACTTGTCAGAAAGAATCGGCCGAACGTCGCGATTAAACTCGACGCCGCCCGCAACGAGTCGTGAAAGGATCAGCACCGCGAGACAGCATCTCATCTCCCTTCCATCGTACTCCCTCCGCGTGGCGCGAGCTTCAGCCGGCGAGCCGCGAACCGAAACGCCATGCGGACATCGTGTACGAAACTCAAGGCCGGAACCCCACGCTCTGCCACAACTTCGCCGGATCGTATACCCGCCCATTCGCCACCACCCGCGACACCTTGCGCAGATCCCCGATATTCGTCAGCGGATCCCCATCCACCAGGATCATGTCGGCGCGCTTGCCCACCTCGATCGTCCCCGAATCGGCATCCAGCCGCATCGCCCGCGCCGAAACAATCGTCGCCGATTGAATCGCTTCGAGCGGCGTCATCCCCGCCTGGACATACAACTCCAGTTCGCGATGCAGCCCGAATCCAACCAGCCCCGTATCGCTGCCCGGCACGATGATCACGCCCGCCTTGTGCAGCGCGCCGATCACGGCCACCGTCTGTGCCGTGCGCGCCCGCATCTGCTCCGCCGTCGTATCCCCGCCCATCCCGCGATACTTCGCATCCAGCACGAAAGGAGCCTTCCGGATCCCCGGCTCGAACGTCTCGACGTCCACTTCTTTCGAATGCCCCGCCATCTCTCCCCACCCGGCCGTCGGATCCACCACCGTGCGGTGATCCTTGAAAAACTGAATCGCCTTCTGCGCCGCCTCGGAGTTCACGTCGATCGCGCCGCGCCCTCCGCCCGCCGGTCTCATCATCGCCGACACGTAATTCAAATGATTAATCTGATCCATCCCCGCTTCGACGCCTTCGAACGCATTCAGCGCCTGCGGCACATGGCCTGTCACCGTCATTCCCAGCCGATGCGCCTCCGTAGCGATCGCCTTCACCACCTCCGGCGTTAAGAACGTATACAGCTTGATCTGTTCGAACCCCGCCGCATGGTACCGATCCACCACCGCTCGCCCTTCCTCCGGAGTTTCCGCCGTCACGTGGCCGAACGCCTTCAATCCACCCGCGTCCACCAATCCCGCCAGCAGCAGCCGTGGACTCACCGCGTCCGCCGCGTCGCGTTGCGCCACCAGATAATCGAACTCGCCTCCGCAATCGCGAGCCGTCGTGATTCCCGCCGCCAGCAGCGCCGGCCCGAACTCGACGCCCGAAAAATGGACGTGCATTTCCCACAATCCCGGCAACAAAGTCTTCCCCTTCGCATCCACCACTGCCATCCCAGCCGGAACCGCGACCTTGCCCGCCGCCGTAATTCGTCCATCGCGTACGATCACGACTGAATTCTCCACCGGCGCCGCGCCCGTCGCATCGACCAGCCTCGCCCCCACAATCGCGAAAGTGCCTTTGCGCTCCGCCGGCGCCATCCGCCCGATCGCTTCCAGATCTCTCATCTGCTGCGCCACGCCGCTCCGGTACAGTTGCGGCAGCGCCGATTCATACTCGGTGCGCACCGCCTCCATCGGCAGCCCGCCGGCGAACGTCATCGCCGCGGCCAGATCGCCATTGCGATTCATCCACACAATCTCGCGCCCGAACATTAAATTGGCGATCGTAAACCGGTCGAGGCCAATCTTCTCCCCATCGACCACAATCGAATCGTGCCCCGCCAGTGCGATCTCGACCGGCGCCGCCTCCGCGCTCGACCGCAGCACTGCCAGCCGCGCCGGCCGTCCATGGGCGTTCCAGTAACGCATCATCATCATCTGCACCGCGAACGGAGACGGCCCGAAAATCGCGAAATACTTCTCCGGTGTCGCCAGCGTCCGGCTGGCCGAACCCTCCTGCACCATCGCCGACCCTCCCTCGACCCGCAACGTACTGGGCTTCCCCTGCACATCCAACTTCAGCGGCGTGAAATCGCTTTTCGTTCGCAGTTCCGCCACCGTAGTCCGCTTGGTCCCGCGATCGGTATATTCGAACGTAGTCGTCAGCTTCAGCCCGCCTTCGAAAGGCGCGACCTCATAACGCTCCTCGCCTACCGCATGCAGGATCATGTGAATAGTCAAGCTGCCCGTCTCCGCCCGCGCCCCCGACGCGACCAGCATCGCGACAGCCAGAAGATAAAATCTCATCCCTCCAGTTTCACCTATAATCACCCCATGGCAACCGTCCAAACCGCTCGCGGTCCCGTCGATTCCGCGCGTCTAGGCACCACGTTGATGCATGAGCACGTCTTCGTGCTCGATCGCGAAATTCAGGAAAATTTCCCCGAAGATTGGGGCGAGGAGCAGCCGCGCATCGCCGATGCCGTCACCCGCATGAATGAGCTCAAATCCCGCGGCGTCGATACCATCGTCGATCTCACCGTGCTCGGCCTGGGCCGCTATATTCCCCGCATCCAGCAGATCGCCGCGCAGACCGAACTGAATATCATCGTCGCCACCGGCATCTATACTTACTGCGATCTCCCGCACTATTTTTCCTATCGCGGGCCCGGCACCGTCCTCGGCGGCCCGGAGCTGATCGCCGATATGTTCGTCCGCGATATCGTATCCGGCATCGCCGATACCGGCGTCAAAGCAGGCATTCTGAAGTGCGCCACCGACGCCCCCGGCCTCACTCCCGGAGTCGAGCGCATCCTTCGCGCCACCGCGCAAGCCCATCGCCAAACCGGCGTGCCCATCTCGACCCATACCCACGCCCGCCGTCGCGTCGGCCTCGATCAGCAGCGCGTGTTCCGCGAAGAAGGCGTCGACCTCTCCCGCGTCGTCATCGGCCACAGTGGCGACACCACCGATCTCGAATACTTATGCGAGCTCATGTCGAACGGCTCCTACATCGGCATGGACCGTTTCGGCATCGATAGCATTCTGTCCTTCGAGGACCGCGTCTCTACCGTGGCCCGCCTCTGCGAAATGGGCCACGCATCGCAAATGGTGCTCTCGCACGACGCCGCCTGCTTCAATCATTGGCTCCCCGAACGCCAGCTCCCCGCCATCCTTCCACGCTGGCACTACCTGCACATCCATAACGACGTAATCCCCGCCCTGACCCAAGCCGGAGTCACCAAAGCCCAACTCCACGCCATGCTGGTAGAAAACCCCCAAAAAATCTTCGAACACCAAGGAGCCTACTAGTGTCCTGTTTCCGAAGTTCCTTGACGAACGCCAGGGGTGGGGCGGTCCCCCTGGACCGCGGCCGACGCCCTCGTCGGCCTTTGCTTTGGGTGCGCAGGCAGAGCCTCCGAGGAACCCCGCCCCTCAGCCAGGAATAACTAAAACCATGCACCCCTTCGACCAATCCGCCATCACCCGCGACCCATCCGGCATCGCCCACTACGACAATCTGCTCCCGTCCCTCGTAGCCATGCTCCGCGCCACCGTTGAAAAATCTCCCCACGCCGAAGCCATCGTCGAAGCCGGTGGACCCCGCATCAACTATCGGGATCTCTGGGATCGCGCCGCGCGCGTTGCCGGAGGCTTTCGCGCCGCAGGCATCACCCCAGGCGACCGCGTCGCCATCCGTCTCGGAAACAGCCTCGACTGGTGCGTTGCTTTCTTCGCCGCCCAGCTCGCCGGAGCTATCGCCGTCCCCGTCAACACTCGTTTCAGTGAAGCCGAGGTCGATTACGTCGTCCAGGATTCCGGCAGCAAGTTCGTCTGTCTCCCCGGCCAGCCCCTCCCCGATGCCGCGCCCTTCGCCGTCGACGATCTCCAGCCGCGGGATGTCGCAGCGATCTTCTACACCAGCGGCACCACTGGATTTCCCAAAGGTGCCATGACCACCCACGAAAACTTCCTGTCCAACATCGAAACCTGCCGCCGCATTGTCCCTCTGCCGGCCGATGGAAGCACGCGCACCCTGGTCTCCGTGCCTCTGTTTCATGTCACCGGTTGCAACAGCCAGTTGCTGCCGAATTGCTGGAGCGGCGGCGCCACCGTCATCATGCCGGCGTTCAACGTCCAGGCATTTCTGAACCTCATCACCGAAGAGCGCATCAACTCCCTCACTTCCGTTCCCGCCGTCTACTGGATCGCCATCCAGCAGCCCAATTTTCGCGAAATCGACACTACCGGAGTCCGCTGGCTCAGCTACGGCGGCGCGCCTACTCCTCCCGACCTGGTGGCCCGCATTCTCGAATCGTTCCCCAACGCCCGTGTCGGCAACGGATTCGGATTGACTGAAACCTGTTCCGTCGCGACGTTCCTCCCTCACGAATTCGCCCGCCTGCGTCCCGAAACAGTCGGCTTCGCCGCGCCGGTCGTGGATCTTAAACTCGGAGACGTCAGCGGCGATGTCGGCGAGCTCCTCATTCGCGGCCCCAACGTCGTCAAAGGTTACTGGCAGAAACCCGAAGCGACCTCCGAAGCCTTCGCCGATGGCTGGCTGCACACAGGCGACCTGGCTCGCATCGATCACGATGGATTCGTCCAGATCGTCGATCGCAAAAAAGACATGGTAAACCGTGGCGGCGAAAACGTCTATTGCGTCGAAGTAGAAAACGCCTTGGCCGCCCATCCAGCAGTATTCGAAGTCGCCGTGCTAGGCGTTCCCGATACCATGATGGGAGAAAAAGTCGGCGCGGTCATCGTATTGAAGCCCGGTGCCAGCGTAGAAATCCGCGACCTCCTCGACTTCGCCGCCGACCGCCTGGCCGATTTCAAAATTCCCCAATACATAGTCCTCCGCACAGACCCGCTCGCCCGCAACCCCGGCGGAAAAATCCTAAAACGCCAACTCCGCGAATCAACCGATTGGGGCCGCCCCATCAAACGCCATTTTGCGCCGCACCGATAGCAATGAATACCCGACGCATCCGCACCTCTACCGAGCCGTGACCGCAGGGAGCGGTGTCAATGACGTTTTCGAGAGTGTCGACGTGTTTGTGGCGCGCTACCCGCTGTCTTATTTATATCCGCCCTTCAATCCCCTTAGCCGTCTCCCGCACCGCCCCCAGAATCACCTGCCGCTGCTCTTCCCCCCGAAACCGGATCATCGGCATCGATAAGCTCACCGCCCCAACCGCGAATCCATTCGCCCGCAAAATCGGCGCCGCGAAGCACCGCCCGCCCACCACGCTCTCTTCCACATCCTCCGCAAAGCCCCTTTCACGGACTTCCGCGAACTCGTCCCGCAGCGCGATTTCATCGACGATCGTATGGGGCGTGAACCGGTGCATTCCATAGCTGCGGACCAGCTTTTCCGTAATCTCCGGCGGCTGAAATGCCGTGATCGCTTTCCCCATCGAACTGGCATTAGGCGGCAAAATGCGCCCCGGAGTATTCCCCATGCGCATCAATTGCGAGCTTTCAAACACCACCATCACCTCGATGTGATTTTCAAAAAGCGCGGCCAGACTCACCGTTTCCCCATACTCCATGCTTAAACGTTCCAGCGAGGCTGACCCGTGACGCACCAGGTCGTGATGAGCAAAATGCGGCGGCGCGAAATAGCGCCCGTCCGCCGACTTCGAAAGATAGTGCAGCGCCTCGAGCGTATAAAGCAGCCGGAACGCCGACGCTTTCGTTAGCCCCAACACCGCCGATATTTCCATTAAAGATAAAGGCTGAGGACTTTGCCGGATACAATCGAGCGCGAGCATTGCTTTTTCCACCGCGCGCGAAAGATATTGATCCTTTACCATCTTTAGAAGTTTATTGTCTCAAATCCTCTTTTGATCAGCGCATATTCAGCTTCGGAAAATGGCCCGAAAGGCAGCGCCGGCTCCGGATTGCAAATGCCGGCGAGCGCTAAAGCAGCTTTAATCCCCCGCAAATAGCTGCCTCCGGGGTGTCCCGTGCGATAGAGGGCGCGGCCCATATGATCCACCTGTTCCTGCAATCTCACCGCGGCCTCCGTCGCGCCTTTTGAAATGGAATCGTAAAGGTCGACGAAAAGCCTTGGATTCAGATTCGACCCGCCGCAGACCCCTCCGTGTGCGCCCCGGTTGATGCTTTTGAGCAGCATGTCTTCGGAGCCGGCCAACATGCTGAATCCCGGCCGGTCCCGCATCAGCTCCACCGTTTTCTCCAGATACTTGAGATCGCCGCTGCTGTCTTTGAGTCCGATCACCCCCGGCAAATCCGCGGCGCGGCGGACCGTCTCCGGATCGAAGGATGTTCTCGTAAGGTGCGGCGGAATGTTATAGAGAAACAGCGGCAAGACGAGCTTTTCAGTAACTCGCTCCAGATACCGCAACAAATCGCTCTGGGAATGTTGGAAATAGTAAGGCGCGGCCAGCACCAGGGCGTCGGCCCCCGCTTCTACTGCGGCGTCGGCCAGGTGCAGCGTTTCCGTAATGGCAGTACTGGAAATGCCCGCTAACACCGGAACGCGGCGATTCACCAGTGTACAGGCGTGGCGAATAATTTCCTGTTTTATCTCCAGGCCAAGCGAAGGAAACTCGCCCGTCGTGCCCAGCACGAAAACGCCGGACACGCCACCCGCAATAACATATTCAATTAATCGCTCCAGCCCGCACGCGTCGAGCGAGGAGCCCGAGTGATCCAGCGGCGTGACCAGCGGAGTAACAATGCCCTGAAGCGGAAGTCTCATGTATTTAGCATTATACGTGGTTATTATGAAATCCAGGTATGTAAAATGAAACTTATTACTTGCCAGACCAAAGGTACTACGAAAAAGCCCGGCATTCGTCTGGAATGTTAGACTGGAGCGCAAGTGGAGAAATCAAAAGTCGTCGTCGTCATGCCCGCCTATAACGCCGAAAAGACGCTCCACATGACCTATGCCGAACTGCCTCACGATATCGTCGATCTGGTCATTCTGGTCGATGACGGCAGCTCCGATGAAACCCTTCGCATCGCCCGCGAATTGAAGCTCGAAGTGTTCGTGCACGACCGCAATTACGGCTACGGAGCGAATCAGAAGACCTGTTACCGCGAAGCTTTGCGCGCCGGCGCCGGCATCGTCGTCATGGTTCATCCCGATTATCAGTACGATCCCACCCTGTTGCCCGAAATCATCAAGCCGATTGAGGATGGCACTGCCGATGTCGTACTCGGCTCCCGCCTGCTCGCCGGCAATGTGATGAAGCAGGGAATGCCGTGGTGGAAATTCATCTCGAACCGTTTTCTCACCGCCCTGGAAAATTATGTTTTCGGCCTGAATCTTGCCGAATATCATACGGGGTACCGGGCCTACCGGCGGGACGCGCTAGAAGCGGCGAATCTCGCCATGAACTCCGATAACTTCGTGTTCGACCAGGAAATCATGGCCCAGTTCGTAGACGCCGGAATGCGCATCGCGGAGATCCCCGTCCCCACCCGCTATTTCCCCCAAGCCTCCTCCGCGTCTTTCCTGGCCAGTTGCCGTTACGGATTATCAATCCTAGGAGTCCTAACCCGCTACCAGCTCCACCGCTCAAACCTGATCCGCCAAAAACAGTTCCAAAGCCTAAAACAACGCTACTCAGCCGCCTGATCTCTTTATTCTGGCTCCTGGCTACTTCTCTTTATCCCCGGCAATTCTTCTTGCACATCTTGCGCTGTGATTTACAAGCCTTCCTGGCCCCTTTATCGTTCGATCGCTTCATGCATAACGTGTAGCTCGATTTGCAGCTATTCCCGCATTGCGACTTGGGCGTAGCGGGCCCCGCCTGAGCAGCGGGAATCGCCAGCAGAAACGCAAAACCAACGAGCAGCGATCGCATACGTACCATCGTACCCATATGCGTTTATCGGCGCTCGCCGCTCTGAACGTTAGCTACGCCGTCTCCGTTTCCGCCACCAGCTTCTCCACCGCCAGCGAGTAAATAGCCGCTTTCCCATGCCTGTCGCTCATGAAAAAGACCCTCTGGCTATTGGGAGAAAATACCGGGTTCACCATGGATGCGTCGCTCGCGTGATGCTCGCATAGCGTCAATTCCCGTTTCACCGCCGGAACCAGCAACAGCACGTAAGGCGATGCCTTGCTGCCGCTCGCGCCCACAAATACGCTGCCGTCGGCGTTGCGCCCGATCCCTACAAACTGGCTGGTATCGGCGAGCGCTTTATCTTCATTGGAATCCGGCACAAACTCGCGCAGCGAATGCAGCTTGTGCTCCGCATCCGGCGGATAACTGAGGTAGAAAACAGACCGCCCATCGGGGCTCCACAACGCCGGCCCGATTCCGTCCTCCGCCACCCGCAGCCGGTAATTCTGCTGCGCATCGTAATTGGCCAGCCACAAAGCTCCTCCACGCCGGTAAAGGACCGAAGCCCGCTTCGGACGCGGCATCGCATCGCTGATGTCGTCGCCCTCAGCCAAAGTCTCAGCCGTTCCCTTCGCGATATTAATGAGCCTCAGTCCTTTGGGTTCGATCAGCGCCGCGTAGAGTCCATCGTCGGCGAGCCCCAGCCCGCGCCCGATTCCATCAGCAATTTTGTAGATTTCCCGGCTGCGCAGGGACCCCAGATTGGCCATTGTGAGGCTGGAGCCATCCAGATAAACGATGCTCCGATCGTCCGGTGTAAGCGTAATCGAGTGCGGATCGAGATTGGCCGCGTCGGTAAGCTGTTTTTGTTGTCCCGATTTCAGGTCGATGCGATACGCTTCAAAGCGCCCCGAGACATCGGAAGCGCACACCAGAAAACCATGCCTCGAAATAGCCCGCGGACCCGAAAGAATGCTCGCATGCGCCGGATCGGTGAGCCGCTGCACCGGAAATTCAGTGGCTGGATCGGCATACCGTTTTAAGGCCGAAGGAAGTACCCGCCCCTTCGCACCAGATTGACCGAAACAAGCCGCCGGAAGGGACCAAAGAAACCAGCGGCGCGACAGCGCCATACCTAAATCCTAGCACCGCCTGGCAAAGAAAATTATCTTCTTTCCCCTTGCTGCCTTGCCCGCCAGATCGCCTACCTTGTACCTATATGATGGCTGGACAGATCTCATGATCAATGTGGGGCGGACGCCCCCGTCGGCCTTCGGCTTTGCAGAACCGCTAATGCTGATGACTACTCTTGTAGTGATCTCCCAGCAGATCCTCTCCAAAATCGCCGTTGTAATCGCGCCACACCGAGTGAATATGATTCGCCTCATTCTGCGTGTCGTCGTATTCAATCAGGAACGCCGGAGTCTGGATGCGGTAATAATGGGGTTGGCCTTTTTCGATGCCACCGGCCCAGGCGAAGAACAGATTATTTTGCGTCTTGTGATACTGATCCAGCCGCGCCTCGGCGATCACCGGCGGAAAATCATCGGCGTATTCGGCAACCAGGGCGTCCAGCATTTCGCGCTGCTTCGCCGTCAGCTTGGCGAACGGAAGCCCGCTCGGTTTTCCTTCGATCGCCGCCTTGCGCGAAGCCATCGTGATGATGTCTTTGTACGCTTCCTTATCGACAATGGCGATGGTCCGCTGCGCGTCCGTCAGGCCCTTCACCAGATCGCGCCCCAGGTCCTCTTCGCGCCGCAGCGTCCGCAGCCCGTTGCGGGACGTCCCGCGCACTTCGGCCGGATTCGCGCCGAAAAAGCTCGGCGTCGACGCCACGTGCCCATTTACGATGGTGAAATTCAGAGACAGATGGTGGCCTTCCACCCGGTAGCCCCAGGTGCCGGTTTCCGAAGGCTCCCCGAAAATGCTGAAATAATATTTCTCCGGATCGCGCTCGTTGGTCGGATTTACTTCGATCTCTTTCAACACCTGATCGAGGCTCATCACCGTATCGGCCTTGATCACTCCTTGCTGACTCAACCCGGCGGCCAGCAGCGCGTGCGCCAGCTGTCTTGGACCCGGCGCCATTTCGCGAAACGCGACTCCTTTGCGCACCCGCGGAATGAAGTGCCAGTTGTAGCGCTCCTCATCGGCGAACGAAAAAGTCGCGCGAGCCTTCAGATCCGGAGGCAGCGAAGCAAGGAACGCTTTCGCCGCGTCGGACATCACGCTGGGAGAATTGATTCGGTAATACGCCGCGGTGAGCATGAAGATGCCGGCGGAAGCAAGCAGCAGACGAGGGAGCAGGCGCATAAATTGTGGCTAAAATGGCAAATCAGCGTGACCTTGAATCATCGCCGATCGCGTCAAGTACGGATGCGGGTTCACCGCAGTCCCGCCCATGCGCACCTCATAGTGCAAATGAGGCGACGTCACACGGCCGGTGGCGCCCGAAAACGCAATCACATCTCCGCGCCGGACTTCCTGTCCGGGAACGACATCGAAGCGCGAAAGGTGCCCATACCGGGTGCTCATGCCATTGCCATGGTCGATCACGACCAGCTTTCCGTATCCGCCATAATATTCCGCCCGCGCCACAATCCCATCGGCCGCCGCATGGACGGCTGTTCCGGTGGGAGCGGAGATGTCAACACCGGCGTGGATGGCACCTTCCCCTGAAAACGGATCCGTGCGCTCGCCAAAACGGCTCAGCAGAACTCCGTTGACCGGCCATAAGGTCGGGATGTTGTTCTTCAGCCAGGTGCGCGCATATTCATGATGCAAGTGGGAAAAACTGGCTGATTTCAGGAAGTTATATTCTTCGATGGATTCTTTAAAGGAGGGAACCAGCGGGCCTTCATCGGCGATATCGTCGTTGCCTTCGAGCTTGCGTTTCAAGCCGAGTGCGACGCTGACTTCGCTCGCCATCAACTGGAGCGACGCCAATTGCTCCTGCTTCTGATCGTTATCCCGTTGCAGCACCTGATACTTATTGCGGAGCGTATCGACTTCGGTACGAAGGGAGTTGTAATTGGAAACCTTCCAGGTCATGCGAAGGTAACTGGAAACTGCTCCAAACAGGGAAAACGTGCCGAACAAGGCTAACGCTACAACCAAGTATAAAGCCTGATGCGGAATGTGAATTCTACGCAATCGTCCATGTAAAGAATGTGCCAGGACGACCACGAAATAGTGCTGCTTCATCTATCTCCTAGATTTTTCGACTCAAACCCAAAATTGAGGGTCGTAGGCCGGAGAATACTACGCGCAGTAACTAAAATTAACGAATCCTCACTATAGCGGAAGTTACGGTCCGGTGTCAAGGAGAAATGGACACGAAGCCGGGTCATTTTGACCCACTCAGGAGATCGAGCGCCGGCTTGTTGGGAACCGGGATAGGCTCGATCGGATCGCCGAGGCCGAGCGCAAGGTCTTTCTTTTCATCATAAACCGGCCAGACCGGAAGTCCTTTCCCGTTCGGGTTCCCGGTGGTGGCGAAATTCACCCAATAGGAAGACATGGTTTCGCTCAACTGGCGGTCGGCATCCTGCCAGTTGCGTCCGGTGCCGAAAACATAGGCGATTTCAGAGGCGTGGTAGGCGCCATAGTGCTCCGCGCCAGGTGGTATGTGGCTGAAGTAATAAAGATAGGCGGGAGACTTGCCGGTCTTCATCTGCATGCGGGCCCAAGTGCGCATTTGCACGCCGAAAGTGGAATCGCGCATGAAGTTGGCCGACGCTTTCCATGCCTCCTCATCGGAAGTGGCGGGGTAGATTTTGAGGAAGCTATCCGCATTGGCCCCGAAGCGCTGTTTCGCCGTCGCTTGCAATCCGGCGACGGTGATTTTCGCCGGCATGAAAGCCGTGCCTTCATCGGCATTCGATCCGATCAAGACCGGCACGTTGTTCTGCTGGCCTTTTTCAAAGATGGTCATGACATCGGTCGGCAGCAGCCAGCCGTCGACATTGACCGAACCACCGGCGATTTTCATGGCGTCTTCAGCCGATTTCGCGCGCAGCTCCTGAATGGAAGAGCCTGCGCGCGCGCCGGATTTTTCGAGGTCGGCAAGCTTGGTCATGACGTTGAAATTGGCACCGCTTTCGCCGATGGCGCGCTGGAACAAACCTTTGGTCAGCGGCGACGCGACCAGAACATTGACGGCCCACGAACCGGCCGACTCGCCGAAAATGGTGACGCGTTTGGGATCGCCTCCGAACTTCGCGATGTTCTTTTGCACCCATTGCAGCGCGGCGACTTCGTCGAGAATGCCGTAGTTGCCGGAACTATGATGCTCGGATTCGGCGGTGAGATCGGGATGCGCGAAGAAGCCGAAGACGCCGAGGCGGTAATTGATGGTGACCAGCACCACGCCCTTTTTCGCGAGCATTTCGCCGTTATAGACCGGCGTGGAGCCGGAGCCGCGGGTGAAGGCGCCGCCGTGAATCCAGACCATGACGGGCCGTTTATCCGAAGCCGATTTCGCGGCGGTCCAGATGTTGAGATAGAGGCAATCCTCGCTGACCGGCTGCGGTTCGGAGCGATAGAGCGACCCTTCCGGATACGGCGTCTGCATGCAAGTGGCGGAGAATTGATCGGCTTTACGGATGCCGGACCAATCCGCGGCAGGCTTCGGCGCGCGCCAGCGTAAATCGCCGACGGGAGGCGCGGCGAAAGGGACTCCTTTATACACGCGAACGTCCGGATCGGAGCCGGGAACGCCGGAGATTTGGCCTTGCTCGACACGGACGGGGTCGTTGATGGCGGCAGTCAATGGGAGGAACGTTGCTACGAGAATTGCGATTGGCAGACGGGGCATTGGATTATGATACCGGAATAAGAGCCGCCTGAAAGGGCGGCCCCACCCTAGGCGGCGGATTCCAGGTTGTGTTCGTAGGCTTCTTCTGCCAGGCGTTCGCGGGTGCGGAGGCGGATGGCTGACTCGATTTGTGGTTCTGAAAAAACGAAGCCATGCTCCGATGGATCGTAGGTTTGTCCTTGGGATTCAACCATTTCGATGATATCGAGGAGGTGGTTTAACTCATGCTTTTCCTTGGCCTGCCGGATTTCCTGGAGGTTGCGGAGCTGGATGACGGTCCTTTCAAATTGGCGGGAGAGGCGCTGGCTGTGCATGCTCAGGTTGGCCAATGCTTTCGACTGGCTTTCGAGCGACGCGGCGATTCCCATGGCGTCGATGAGAGGGTCGCCGGTGGCGGCGAGGCTGAGGAGATTGGTTTCCAGTGCGGCGACTCGGTTGAGGCGCCAGGAAGTGTCGGCGAGGGCTTGGACTAGATGAGATTCGGTTGCGCCTTTGGGATAGTATTCGTCGGTGAAGGATTTCAGATGGGCCTGATAGGCCTGGAGGTCCTCGGTCGGCATGACTACGACTTGGCCGGTTAGGCCGTGGCGAAGGGCGTTCATGGACGATTGCTTTTTGCCGGCCTCGGTTTTGGGTCCGGTAGAATGCTGCGCGTTTGCTCTGTTAGTTTCGATTCTTGATGGTGTTGCCATGCCTTTATATAGCAGCGGGGGGAGTTTGGGCTGGGCGGGTGGAAACGGGATGTGGCTGATTGGCGGGGAGTTGAGGTGTCGCGATTCTCGGAATTTCTACGGAGATTCCGCTCCCTGTGGTCACGGCTCGGTAGAGATCTATCGCTGGCAGCGCATGGCGCCGCCCCACAAGGTGTCCGGCCTCTCGCCCGGATGGACCGATTCACAATCGGTCCGCAGGTTGGCAACCTGCCCCACGACGGACGATGGTTTTCATTTGCTATCGGAGCGGCAATTGGGCGCATCTGTAATGGGAATATGGGCGCATGCCGATCTGTTAACGTGAGAGACATCCTTGCAGAAGGCTATTATTATTGGCGCGGGTCCGGCGGGATTGACGGCGGCTTACGAGTTGTTGACGCGGACGCAAATTAAACCGATTGTTCTTGAAAAAAGCGAGTGCATGGGCGGGATTTCCCGCACTGTGAACTACAAAGGCAATCGGATCGATATCGGGGGGCACCGGTTCTTTTCGAAGTCCGACCGGGTGATGGAGTGGTGGTTGAAAATGCTGCCGCTGGAGGGGTCGGCGGAGGGTCCGGCGGCGATCAAATATCACGGGATGGAAACGTCCGTGACGCCTTCGACCGCTTCCAGTAATGGCGACGGCGTGATGCTGCTGCGGGCTCGCAAATCGCGCATTTATTATTTGCGGCGGTTTTTCGATTACCCGATTTCATTGAGCAAGGACACGCTGATCAAGCTGGGGTTGTGGCGCACTTTCAAAATCGGGGTGAGCTACATGCAGAGCGCGGTGTTTCCGCTCAAAAATGAGCAGACGCTGGAGCAGTTCTTCATTAACCGCTTCGGGCGGGAATTGTATGGGACGTTTTTCAAGTCGTATACCGAAAAGGTGTGGGGCGTGCCATGCGACAAGATCAGCGCGGAGTGGGGCGCGCAGAGGATCAAGGGGCTATCGGTGTGGTCGACGCTGCTGCATGCGGTGAAGAAGGTGTTCAAGAGCGGCGGGGGCGATCTTGCGCAGAAGGGCACCGAGACCTCGCTGATCGAGCAGTTTATGTATCCCAAATTTGGTCCGGGGCAGATGTGGGAGGAGTGCGCGCGGCGGGTTGTCGAACTCGGTGGCGAGATTATCACGGGCTGCAAGGCGGAGCGGCTGATTACGGATGGCTGGAGGGTAAAGGCGCTTGAAACTTCGCGGGGGACTTTCGAGGGAGACTATTTTTTCTCCACCGCGCCGATCAAGGAGATTTTGCGGGCGTTCGATGTGGCGCCTCCGAAGAATGTTCTGGAGGTGTCGGACGGGCTGGTTTATAGGGACTTTATGACGGTGGGGCTGCTGCTGCGATCGTTGAAAATCCATGAAGAGACGCCGCAGGGTAAGCAGTTGATCCGCGATAACTGGATCTATATTCAGGAGCCGGATGTGCAGCTCGGACGGCTCCAGATATTCAATAATTGGAGTCCGTTCTTGGTGGCGGATCAGGCGAATGTGTGGCTGGGGCTGGAGTATTTTTGCAACGATTCGGATGAGATCTGGAAGCTATCCGATGAGCGCATGGTGGCGCTGGCGACGGAGGAATTGAGCCGAATCGGAATCATTGACGCGGGGGAAGTGCTGGATGCGACGGTGCTGCGGATGGAGAAGACTTATCCAGCGTATTTCGGCACTTATGACCGGTTCCCGGAGATTCGGGCGCATGTGGACCGGTACGAAAATCTGTTCCTGGTGGGGCGCAATGGGATGCATCGCTATAATAATCAGGACCATTCGATGCTGACGGCGATGATGGCGGTGGACGATATTATCGCGGGCAAGACGGATAAAAACGGCCTGTGGGAAGTGAATACGGAGATGGAGTATCACGAGGGGAAAAATGCCAAGTGATTTGATTTACGAGGTCGCGGAGGGGATCGCGACTTTGACGCTGAATCGTCCGGATAAGCTGAATGCGTGGACCGGCCAGATGGGGATCGAGGTTCGGGCGGCGATGGAAGCGGCGGAGAGCGACGAGAATGTTCGAGTGATCATTCTGACGGGCGCCGGTCGTGGGTTTTGCGCGGGTGCGGACATGTCGCTGCTCAACGAACTGGCGTCCGGCGGTCATACGGGCGCGGCGGCACAGGTTTTGGGACATCAGAGGCAATCCCGATTCGGGGAAAACGAGCGGCCGGATTATCTGGGCACGTATTCGTATTTTCCATCGATCAAGAAGCCGGTGATCGCGGCGATTAATGGTCATGCGGTGGGGCTGGGGTTCATTCTGACGCTGTATTGCGATTTGCGATTTGCGTCGTCCGAGGCGAAGTTCGGGACGGCGTTTGCGCGGCGGGGGTTGATTGCGGAGTATGGAGTGGCGTGGATCCTGCCGCGGTTGATTGGTCCGGCGAATGCGCTGGATTTATTGCTATCGGCGCGCATTGTGGATGCGGCGGAGGCCCGCGAAATGGGACTGGTGAACCGGGTGTTTCCGGCGGCGGAGTTCATAGAGAGCGTGCGCGCGTATGCACGGGAGCTGGTGAAATCGGTATCGCCACGATCGATGGCGGTGATCAAGAGACAGGTTTATCACGGGCTGCTCGAAACGCTGGAAGAGGCTGCGGCCAGTGCGGAAATTGAGATTCTGGAGAGCTTGCGGTCTGAGGATTTCAAAGAAGGCGTGGCTCATTTCGCGGAGAAGAGAGCGCCGCGGTTTACGGGGCGATAATCCCCACAAGCGGACAGTCTGTAGCAAAATCGGACACCATCCGGTTTCTGGACTTAACCATTGCAACAAGAATGGAGTGGAACAGGAATTGCACTCTGTTCGTAATATTCAAGAGACGTTTACCTAAACAAATGAATTGCTTTCGAACTGTTTTCTCATTGCTGCTGCTCGGCTTCAGTGCGTCGGCGCAATCGTCGGAACTCACCATTACGATGCCGAAGCCGGTGCCGATCGTGGGGCCGATTCTCAGGCCGTTCCATATAGAGCGGAGGGTTTTCTCGCCGGCGAATTTGACGAATACGCCACGGCTGGAATCGCTGGTAAGGGGCGGAAATTTATATTTGTCGGTGCGCGATGTGATCGCGTTGACGCTCGAGAACAACCTGGATATTGCGATTCAGCGCTACGGGCCGTTCATGGCTAACGAAGTGCTGCGGCGCGCCGCCGGAGGAGGGCTTCTCAGAAGCGATATCAATACCGATATCATTGCGGGGCCGACGAGTGTCAGCACCACCGGCGTGAGCAGTAACGGCAGCGGCTTGGCGACGGGCGCGGGCGTGGGTGGGACGGCGGGATTCGTGGTGGGGTATGGGCCTAATCCTCCAAGCCTGGATCCGGTCATCACCGCGCAGGTCCAAATAGGGCACTATACGACGCCGGAGACCAACCTGGTGGCGTTGGGGACCACGGCGTTCACGCAGGATCAGACGCTGTTGTACTTTTCCTATTCGCAGCAGTTCCTTACCGGAACCTCGATTCAGAGCTATTTCACCAGCACACGCACCAATCTGAACAGTCCGGATTATTCGCTGAATCCATCGACGGTGGGTACGATCGATATCAACATCTCGCAGCCGCTGTTACAGGGGTTCGGGAGGGCGGTGAACAATCGCAATATCCGGGTGGCGAAGAACAACATGAAGGTGATGGATCTGACGGTGAAGCTACAGGTGATCACGACCATCTCCGCAGTGCTAAATCTGTATTGGGACCTGGTGAGTTTCAATGAAGATCTGCGCATTAAGCAACAAGGCCTCGCGCTCGCGCAACAGTTGTACGACGACAATCAGGAGCAGGTGAAACTGGGAACGCTGCCGCCGATCGAGGTGACACGGGCGGCCGCTGAAGTTTCGGCGCGGAAGGAAGATTTGCTGATTTCAGAAACCAACCTGGCGCAGCAGGAGACGGTATTGAAAAATGCGTTGAGCCGGAACGGAGTGGAGAGCGTGTGGCTGGACCAGGTTCACATTATTCCGCTCGACAGTTTTGCGATTCCCAAGACGGACGATCTGAAACCGACGGCGGAGCTGATGGCGGAGGCGCTGGCGAACCGGCCGGAGATCGCTCAGACAAGGCTGAATCTGGAGAGTAGCAAGATCAACGTATCCGGCACAAAAAACAATCTGCTGCCGACCTTGAGCGCGTTCGCCGATACCAACAACCAGGGATTAACGGGAGCGGTGAATCCGCTGTATAACAACTGCTGCGGCCCGTCCAGTGGGAACTTCATCGGCGGCTATGGGAATTTGCTGGCCCAGGAAGCGCGGCGGAATTTCCCCAACTACTCGGCGGGATTTTCGTTGAGTATTCCTCTTCGCAACAGGCAGGCGCAGGCGGATTACGCGATGGACCAATTGACGCTGCGGCGGAGCGAGCTTCAGCTTCAGCGTCTGGTCAATCAGATTCGGGTGGACGTCAGAAACGCGCTGATCGGATTGCAGCAGGCGCGGTCGCGCTATGAAACAGCGGTGGCCACCCGCGTTCTGGCGGAGCAGAGTTTGAAGGCGGAGCAGGATAAGTTCAAATACGGCGCGACAGGCACGGACGTGACCACAGTGATCCAGGCGCAGAAGGATCTGGTGAACGATCAGACGCTGGAGGCGCAGGCGATGGCGAATTATACGCACGCCAGAATCAGCTTCGATCAGTCGCTGGGCAGGACGCTCTCGGTCAATGATGTCTCGATGGACGAGGCGGTTTCGGGACGGGTGACGAGAGAATCGGTCCTGCCTGCAACGCTTCCGGGAGAGAAGAAATGAAGACCCGAAAATTCCTACGGCAACTGCTGGCGTGGACTTGTGCGTGCGCGCTGGTGCAGGCGCAGCCGCCGGTGGTGAGCAGGCCCACGGGTCCGATCGGGTGGCGGTCGTATAAGCCGCCGATGATTTCTCCGGAGCGGATGACGAACTCCCAGCGCATTCATAGCCTGATGCGGGGAGGCAAGCTTTATCTAACTCTCCAGGATGCGATCGCGCTGGCGATTGAGAACGACCTCAATCTACAGGTGGCGCGGACGCAACCGCTGACGGCGGAGTGGGCGGTGGAACGTGCGCAGGCAGGCGGTGCGCCGCGCGGAGCACCGAGCGCGCAATCGCTGGTGGCCGCATCGGATGCCGGTCTCGGCGTGCTGGGAACGGCCTCCAGCGCTGGAATCAGCGCGGGCGGAGCGAGCAGCAATAGCAGCGGCGGGAATGGCGGCGTGACCGTCACCCAGATCGGCACCACGGCGCAGGCTTTGGATCCGGTGGCGCAAAATACGTCGACCTTTTCGCACATTACGTTTCCCCAGTCGAATCTGGTGGTCAGCGGAGTTTCGTCGCTGGTGGATAATGCGCGCACGTACAGCAGCACGCTCACCCAAGGGCTGCCTACCGGCGGTCTGATCCAGTACAAGAGCTACGAACAGTCCCTGGGTGAAAATGCGCCCACCGACAACTACAATCCCGCGGTGGGGCCGTACATGTCTCTGTACGCGCAAATCCCGTTATTTCAGCAACGCGGTATGGCGGTCAATACGCGCCAGATTAAGGTCGCATTGAACAATAAGATCTCCGCCCGCGATGTTTTCCGGTCGCAATTGGAGAATCTGGTGACGAGCGTGGCTATACAGTATTGGGATCTGGTGAGCGCCGGAGATTCGCTGAAATTGAGCCAGCAATCGATCGAAATCGCACAGAAGTTCTATTCCGATACGAAGGGCCAGATCGACCTTGGCACGCTGGCTCCGGTAGAGCTGCCGCGCGCGGCGGCCGAGCTGGAGGCGCGCAAACAGGACGTCAGCATCGCGACGGCTACGGTTCGGGAACGGGAAGCGACTCTCAAAGACCAACTGACGCGCATTCCGGATCCCGATGTGGAAGCGGCGGAGGTGGTGACGCTGGACGGGATTCCGGTGCCAGATGAAGTGGCTCTGCCCACTCTGCGCGAACTGTTGGCCACGGCAATGGCGAAACGGCCGGACATGGCGATTGCGAAGGTCAAAGATCAGAACTCGGAAATTTCGAGCATCGGCACGGCGGATTCACTACAGCCGACTGGAGTGGGGTACTTCCGGTACAAAGACAGCGGCGCGGCCGGTACACCTCAAGTGGTGCCTGGGGAACCGACGAGTCCGTTCTTTAATGGAGGCTACGGGAAGGCGCTGGGGCAGATCTTTCGCAACGATTTCCCGACGGAATACGGAGGCTTCTACTTTCAGGCTCCGCTTGGAAACCGCGTGTCGCAGGGCGATTATGGCGTGGAGCAGTTACAGCTTAAGCAAGGCGACGTCAGCAGCCAGCGGGACAGGAACGCGATTTTAGTGGAGATTTCGAATGAAATGCTGGCGTTGCGGCAGGCGCGCTCCCGCTATGTGGTGGCTTCGGAAGCGCTAAAGCTACAGGAGCAATTGCTCGAAGCCGAGAAGAACCGGTTCCAGTACGGCACGGGGACCACCAGCGCGGTGATTATCGCGCAGCGAGCGGTGGTGACGGCGCAGACTACGCTGACCTCCGGGCTGTCGGCTTATGTACATGCGCGCGTCAATCTGGATAAGGCGCTGGGCGAAGCGCTCGAAGTGAATCACGTTTCGCTCGATGAAGGGCTGAACGGGCAGGTGTCGCGGGAGTCGAGGATTCCGTAAAACGTGAGGCCTACCGTGAGCGAACACGGTAGGCCAAGGGGCTGCGCTACAGCAGCGTCCGGAGCAGTTCGACGAGCTCCTTCAGTGTAGGCAGCAGGTGGATCAGAGCTATCAAGACCTCGTTAAACGCGACCAGCACAAACTGCGTGCCGTGAAGCGCCGCGAGGAGAGATAGGATCACGATGAGGATCATTTCTTCGATTTTCCTCATAGGGACGGCCTCGGTTCTGAAAACTCCTTTACAGCAAGCAGGAGCTCAACGAGGGCCGTCAAGACTTTATAAACTGCATAGATAAGTTGCACCCAGGGGTGCCGTACCAAGAGGCAGGATATGGAATTGAAAAACATGCAATATTCCATAGGGTTCCTTTGGTTTTTATTTGATTTTCGGATGACTGTGCGTTTTTTCAGTCGATGATTTTAGGGTTCGCCGGAGGCGCCCGCGCATTGTTTCTCATGCATCGCACGGGCGTGAATGTCTCAGCCGAATTAGTGAGCGACAACGTTTCTATCGGGAGTTCTTGCGGACGACCCACGTCGTCATCGCGCGCTGGTTCTGGACCACCGTGGTTTTTAGAGGGTCCAGCAGCCGGCCGCCGAGCAGTTGGGTCAGGTCGCAAAGAAGCGCTTCGTCGACCAGGTAGCGTTCCGACCCGTCCGGCAGCAGGAACCGGCGTCCGGCGATATTCGTGATCTGGTTTTCGATTCCAATTGACGAGGCCAAGCGGGCGAACAGCAGGCCGCCGGGTTTGAGGACTCGCCACATATTGTCCAGCATGGCGCGGAACTGATGGTCGTCGCGGGCGAAATGGAGCACGGCGCTGCTGATCACGACGTCGGCAAAGGCGTCTGGAAACGACATTTTTTCGACGCTCTCGACACGGAAATTGCCGGCTGGAAGAGACGCGATCGCTTGCGGGTCCTGATCGACTCCATAAACTTCATAGCCCTCGTTGAGAAGATAAACGAGGTTCCGGCCGAAGCCGCATCCGGCGTCTACGATTCGCATGCCACGCGCGATGCGGCCGCGCAGGAGCTGGTCGAACAGATAAATATCGATAGGTCCGAATTGTTGTTGGAGGGTCACAGGGAATTGATGTCCTGACTTTCGAGCACGCGCTTGGGAGCGCCTTGGCGGGCAACTTTGATCATCGCGCGGCCCAGCACCTCAGTGGTCGTGACGTATTTCGGAGAAAGTTTCATCAGGAGTGGCGTGAACGGATTCAGCAGCGTATACAGGGTGCGGTAGAGCCCCGTTTTCGACTGGATGCCGTGGATCGGCTGGATGAAGGCCGGTCGGAACATGTAAGCCGCTTTGAACGGCAGGCGGAGCAGAGCGTTTTCGGTTTGACCTTTCACGCGAGCCCACATGGTGCGACCGTGCTCCGTACTATCGGTGCCGGCGCCCGATACGTAAACGAACGCCATAGCGGGGTTGAGGCGGACCAGTGTTTCGGCGGCGCCGACGGCGTAATCGTAAGTGATGTGCCGGTAATCGGACTCGCTCATGCCGACGGAGGTGACGCCGAGACAGAAGAAGCAGGCGTCGTAGCCGCGCAGTTGATCTTCGATTGCGGAGAGCTTCGAAATGTCCGGGTGCACGATCTGGCGGAGTTTCGCGTGCTGCTGCCCGGAGGCGCTGCGGCCGATGGAGAGGACTTTTTCGACGCCCGGATCGAGCAGGCATTCGCGCAGAGCACCTTGGCCGACCATGCCTGAGGCTCCGAACAGGATTACGTTCATAGCTTCAATTATGTAACTCTAGGGGTGGGGTTTATTTATTTATGAAAGAATCTTACGGGCACCGGATGGCCGCGATCCACGCCAATGACAAGAATTTGTGCGACCACTGCAAGAAGACCGCGCTGTGGGAGACGGACTACATGTATTATGGGGAGCACAGCACACAGAGCTCAAATCCGGGACAGGTCTGCGACGTCCATGCGAAGGAGTTCGCGGACAAGTGGCCGTCGATTGAATATCGCGCGCAGAAGAATTAGCGCTTCAAAGTGCCGCCACGGCTTCGATTTCTTCGGCGCGCGTCGAAGGCTCCGGCACTGAATATCCGTGCCGTCTGAGGCCATCGAGGTGGAACGCGATAGCCTCCGCGATGAGCCGGCGGGTGTCCTCCAGGGTCTTGCCGGTGGTCACACACCCTGGAAGGTCTGGAACATAGGCTGCCCAATTGTGCTCAGCCTTCTCGAAAATGACTGCATATTTCATTTCTTTAAGCCCGCCTGTGTCAATATCGATTTTAGCGTTCCGGCCGGCACGTCGTCGCTGGGATGTCCCGGGATTGTGACGAGTCCCCGTTTTTCCCGATGAACGTATTGCCGATGATCTCCACGCGTGCGATCCAGGACCCATCCGTCTTTCTCGACCTGCTTGATAATGTCCCTGACTTTCATTGATTTCAGGGCGCGGAAATTGAGGAAGAGAAAAATAACAGTTGGTGCGCCCGACAAGATTCGAACTTGTGACCTTTTGCTTCGGAGGCAAACGCTCTATCCAGGCTGAGCTACGGGCGCGCACGCATTATCGTTACTTAATTCTAACAGTCCCGTGCGGTCTGTTGTAAACCTCCCAATTCAAAGGAACGTTCCTACGATGGGATGCATCTTACACACAGAATTATGAGACTTGCACGTGCTGGTTTTCTTCTTGCCGTTGTCACGGGTTGTCAGATTTTTGCGCAGGCTCCAACCTGGGATACCACCGGAAACGGGATGCTGAATGGGACCTATTATTTCCGCGAGGCGGTCTGGTCCATCGACCAGGAGGAGGATCAGCCTTCAGATGTGGCCGCTCTCTACGGGACGATCACCTTCAGCGGAACCGGAAGCTATAACATTACGGCAACTCTTGTCGATGTCGGCGAGGAAGAACTGGAATCGGTGTCGCAAACCGGGACTTACTCGATCGGCGCCGGCGGCTTCGGGTTTCTCGAAGACCCTCTTCAGAGCGGCGTCCAGGTTCGTGGAATGGTGGCGAACGGAATCTTTATCGGCAGTTCCACGGAATCCACCGGCTTTAACAACCTATTTATAGCGGGTCAGGTCCCATCGCCCACGCCGACAGCTTCCAATTTTTCCGGCACGTACACCATGGCGTACATGAATTATCCGCTCGATCTGGAGCAGTCTGAGGAGGAGGGTGTTTCCGATGCCGCGTTTTTCGAGGGCGCGCAATTCACCCTGACCCCGAATGGCAGCGGGACGGCCAATCAGGGCAATATTACCGGCTACTACGCCGGAAACGGCACTCAGGGGACGGGACAAGCGTCCTCCAGCTTGAAGTACACGGTTGCCAACGGCGCAGTGGTCCTGAACTTCCCGACCTCCTCGGCAGCCACGCTGGTGGCTGGACAGGAGTATCTGTACTTCTCGCCGGATGGCAATTTTGTGTTCGGCGGATCGCCGGACCAGGCCGACTTTATGGTCGGGGTGAAGAACACCTCCGGTAGCACTCTGAGCAACGGAATCTGGTACAACGCCGGGGTTTACAGCGACGCGTCGGGGGGCTCTTGCTCCGGTTACGATCTGGTTTCCTACTATGGCGCCTTCGACGTGGCGAGCACCACGGATATCAAGCATCAGCGGTTGTTTTCCTCGGTCTGCGTCGGCGCCTCCTATAGCTCGATTTCAACGGATACGAATCCCAGCACAGATCCTACCGAGACTTATACCGTGGGAGATGGCGGAACCGTGCGGATCGGCGTCGGCGTGCCTCCCTTTCTGGGGATCGATGTGGCGTTGGCGGCGCCTAGTTTCAGCGGGCCGGGCGTTTATCTGAATCCGACGGGCGTGGTGAATTACGGAAGCTATGCTCCGTTTACCTCTGGTGTATCGCCTGGCGAGATCATTACGCTCTTTGGATCGAATCTTGCTTCGGCCTCCACGTCGGCGACGTCGGCTGAAGTGTCGAGCCAACTGCCCACGATCCTGAGCGGCACAGAGGTGCTGATCGACGGGCAACCGGCTCCGCTTTATTACGTGAGCCCTGGACAGATCGCGGCGGTGGTTCCCTATGGCGTCAGCGAGTTTACCAACGGCATCGCTACTTTCGAGGTGAAGAACAACGGCGCTGTCTCCAACATCGTTTCGGAGTTTGTAAATCTAACCACGCCGGGCGCACCCACTTATCCAGTGCCAAACGGGATCACCGACGCGGCGGCGCTGCGTTACGATGCCGCTGGCGATCCGCCTTCGATCATTACGGAGGATAATCCGGCTGAACCGGGCGACGTCGTTTCCGTATACGTCACCGGATTGGGCGCGGTGTATCCGGAGATCGGTGATGGAATTCCGGGCAACCAGAACATCACGACCAATCAGATCGTCGTCTATATCGGTGGCTCCGCACAGATCACCCCGAGTTATTCCGGTCTCTCGACCTTCCCCGGGCTCTATCAGATCAATTTCACGGTTCCCACGGGACTCACGGCGGGGGACAATTTCCTCGAAATCGCCGGACCCGACGCCTTTACGTCGGAAGCGCTGATTCCCATCGGGTCAGGCGCGGCGGTTCGTTCGCCACAAGGGGTCGGGGCGGAAGTACAAAATAGCCAGCCCAAGAAACCAGCCAAGCGTAAAAAGCCCCGACCAAGCCAGAATCCGGTTGTCGGCAAGTCCTAGGAGGCCGAGCAGCGCGACGAGAAGCGCCAACGCACCTACGATTCGGAGGGCCTTGCGCGGCGTGCGCAGCAGCAGAATGGCAAGCACGCCGAGCGAGATCGAAGCCAGCGCCCAACTAAGCAGGCTCGGATAACGAATGGCATCGATCATGCCTTGCGTGGTGTGATTCAGATCGACGTCGATGAGGCGCAGGATAGTGAAGTTCGCGATCGCGCCGCAGATGGCGGCGAGCACGCCGGTAATCGCGATCTCCCGCCGCTTAAGTGTCATGCTCAGCAGTACAAAGAGACCCGCATAGCAGCCGAGGAATGCGAAGCCGGTGTATTCCTTAATTCGCATCACTTCGCGGTCGGGACTGGGAGCATCGCTCAAAATCGCATCGATTTCAGCGACATTGCGGGCGACTTCGATTGCCAGCACCGGATTCGTAACGCCGCGCACCGCACGGGAAGCATTTGAAAACGAGGGTCGTCCCCACAGAATGGCGATTGCCGCGATGTTGAGCACCGCGACGATACCGATCCAGCGTTCGAGCTTAGAGCCGGTCACGCGAGTAAACGCGCGGCGTCTTTGGCGAAATACGTCAGGATCATGTCTGCTCCCGCGCGGCGGATCGAGGTGAGCGACTCCATCATGGCCCGGTCCAGATCGAGCCATCCGTTGCGCGCGGCGGCCACGATCATGCTGAATTCGCCCGACACCTGATAAGCGCCAATCGGGACTGGGAAACGGTCGCGGGCCATGCGAATCAGATCGAGATACGGCATGGCCGGCTTCACCATCAGCATGTCCGCTCCCTCTTCGAGGTCGAGCTCCATTTCATGCATCGCTTCGCGGCCGTTCGAAGGGTCCATCTGATAGCTGCGGCGGTCCCCGAACTGTGGCGTGGATTCCGCGGCTTCGCGAAATGGCCCGTAAAAGACAGAGGCGAACTTGGCCGCGTAGGCAAGAATCGGTGTATTGATGAATCCATACGCGTCAAGCGAATGGCGGATCGCGGCGACGCGCCCATCCATCATGTCGGATGGCGCGACGATATCGGCGCCGGCGCGCGCGTGTGAAACGGCCGCTTCGGCCAGCCACGCCAGGGTTGCGTCATTGTCGACTTCGCCATTCACTACCTTTCCGCAATGGCCGTGGCTAGTATATTCGCAATTGCAGACGTCGGTGATGATCAGCAGCTCCGGCACGGCGCTTTTCACCGCGCGGACGGCGCGCTGCACGATCCCATTTTCGTCGTAGGCGCCCGACGCGTGTTCGTCCTTCGTATCGGGGATGCCGAACAGAATTACTCCGCCCACGCCCAGCGCGCGCGTCGCCTCGCATTCCTTCACCAGTTCGTCGATCGAGAGCTGGAAGTTGCCCGGCATGGAACTGATTTCCCGCCGAATTCCTTCGCCGGGACACGTGAAGAGAGGTAAAACGAACTGCGAAGGCTCCAGGTGAGTCTCGCGGACCAGGCGGCGCATCGGTTCGGAGACGCGCAGACGGCGTTTGCGGTGGAGAGGGAAGGGCACAATATTTTCATTATATCGGGATCATTTGGTCAAGTACTTGCTAGTAGTCCGCGCAGTGAATCCTGGATCGCTACAGAATCAAGGGAGTACCCGAGGGATCGGAAAATCCTCCCGGTTTTGGCCAGGTAAAAATTACCGGGTAGCCGTAAAAATGACGGCAAACACTCGGTTTAAAGGTTCCCGTGGTTGCTCCCGCGGGTGCCGAATCCCGGGTCTGGCGACATTCGCCGGCCCGGGAGTTCGGTTCTAAATAGAAAGGGAAAGGGAGGTTATTTTATGATGATGACGACCAAAATTGCCGCGATTGCCGCTATAAGCCTGGGGATCACGGGATGTGCGACCAAGAAATACGTAGCGCAAACCGTCGCACCGATCGATGCTCGCGTGACAAGTGTGGAAAACAAGGACAGCGCACAAGATAAAGAACTCGGGGATCATAGCAAGAGCATCGATGAACTGGATAAAGGCCTGTCCCGGACCCGCGAGCAATTGAAGGACACCGACGCCAAGGCGGTCGCAGCCAACGACGCCGCTGCCAAGGCCGATCAGAAGGCCGATGGCGCATGGAAAGCCGCGGATGGCGCGAAGAGCTTGGCTCAGCAGGGGCTCGATGCCAACACGCAGCTTGCCCGCACGGTGGACGCGATGAACAAGTTCCAGGTCCTGAAAGCCGAGACGGTCCTCTTCCATGTCAATCAGGCGACTCTGACCGATGACGCGAAGGCACAGCTCGAAGAACTGGCGAAGTCGGCCGACGGCCTCGATCGCTATGTGATCGAAGTGCAGGGTTTCACTGACAAGACCGGTTCAACCTCCATTAATGAGCGTTTAAGCCAGCAGAGGGCGCAGGAAGTGGCGCGCTACCTGGCGAATGAATACAAGATTCCCGTTCGCAGCATTTCGTTGCTCGGCTCCGGTTATGCGCAGCCCGTGGCGGACGATAAGACTCGGGAAGGCCGCAAGTTGAACCGCCGCGTTGAGGTTCGCCTCTTCGTGCCGGAAGCAGCGAGCGCTTCAAAGAATATGACAGCCAAAGCCGGCGCCGATCAGTAGCGTCGAGGCTGTTGTGAGTTAGGTCGCCGGCCCCTCCGACCCGGCGGCCTTTCAGGGCAGGCGCTCGAGAAGATCTTTAGCGAGGAGATCTGCACGCTTCGCTAAGCTGACTGCGGTCAGAAGATCTTGCTCCCGCGCCTGCTCTGCTTGTTTCCGGAATGTCCTAATCCTCTCCGCAATTTCCTTCTGCTCGGGTGTCAGATTCCTTCCCTCCACATGCGCCAGCGCGCGATTCACGCGTTCCAGGCACTCATCTAAAATATGCGTATTTTCCCGCTGCTCTTCAGGCGTGAACATCTGTGCGAGCCTCGGCGGCGCGGGTGATTCCGGCGCCTGCGGCCCCGCCGTGGGCGGCTTGGGAGGCGTCACCTGCACGGGACGACGCGCCACGCGCTTGGGCGCATCCGGCATCTCTGGCGTGATCTCCGGCAAATCGGGAGGAGCAAAAGAAGTTGTATTGGCGGAGATCTGCGGCGGCGTGGGAAGGGTATCTTGCTCATCCGGCACAGGGGGCCGAGGCCGCGTCGGAGGGGGTGTAAACGCGCGGGCCTGCGCTTTCTGACGCCAGCAGGAGGTCGATGCCAGCGATAGCGCCAAAATCCCGAGAATCAACCGCGGTGTGCGCATTAGGCGTGCCGGACATGGGAGGGGAACTGCATTTGAAATGCGGTGCCGCGGCCCATTTCAGTCGAGAAGTTGATAGTACCATTATGCAATTGAACGGCCCTGTAAGTCATCGCCAAACCGATGCCGGAGCCTCTTTGTTTGGTGGTGAAATAAAGTTGAAAAACTTTGTCTCGCGCCTCGGTAGGAATCCCAGGACCGTCGTCGGAGACGTTGAGCAGCACCACGTTCCCTTCGCGCGATACGCGCAGCCATAGGTTCCCACCGTTTTTCATCGCTTCAATGGCATTCAGAACCAGGTTGAGGATGGCCTGCTTCAGCATGTCCGCGTCGCCGCGGATCGGGGCCGATTCGGCAGTCGCTTCAAACCAGATTTGAATTCCCGCCAGTGCCGCCTGCGGAGTGGTCAGCTCCGCCACCTCCCCCGCGATGGCGGCCAGATCCACTTCCGAGAATTTGACGTCCACCGGGCGCGAGAAATCGAGAAAGGTCTTCACCACCCGGTCCAGGCGCCGGACTTCTTTCGAGAGAATATCGATTTCCTCGGCCAGTTCCTCTTCCGGCTCTCCGAGCCGCGCGCGCAATAAATCGAGGCGTAGCGAAATCGCGTTCAGCGGATTCTTGATCTCGTGCGCGACGCCGCCCGTGATGCGGCTGATGGCGGCCAGCCTGGTGGCCACGTCGAGCTCCGTCGCCATGCGCTCCAGCAAGCCGTCCAGATCGTGCTGTAACTCGACCGCCTGTTCGCGCGCGCCGCGAAACCGCTCTCCCAGGATATTCAGCTTCCCCTCGACCGCCGCGAACTCGGCCGGCGGATTTGCGGCAATCAGATTCATCTGCGTCTCGGACCCGAGAAAATTGCCTTGCACGATGCGGTCGATGGTCGCCTCGATGCGCTTCAGCGGGCGCAGCACACGATTGGTAGCCAGCAGCGTGATCAGCACGGAAATCAGGAGCGCAGCCCCTGAAACGTAGGCCAGTTGGGTGATTTGCGCGATCAGCGCGGCGCGCAGCAGGGCGAATGAAATGATCACCTGGATCTGGAAGATCGGCTGGGCCTCGCCTTTCACGCCGAGAGGAATCAGGAACTGGTAGTCGGCGCGGGTGCGCCGCAGCATCAGGTCCAGCAGGCGCGTATAGAAAGAACCGGCGCTCCATTCCGCGAACTCCGGCAGAATCGCCAGCGGCTTGCCCGTTTCCGGAGGATTCGACGACGCGATAATGTTGCCTGAAGGCCCCGCGATGTTAATGTCCTCAATGGCTGGCGAGAGCTTCAACATCTTCACCAGCATCGCCGGAATATCGGGATCGGTGGAGACGATTTCCGACCACAGCGCCTTGACGCCATTCAGGTCGGCCGGCGCCTGAAACTTTTCCGCGTGCTGCGTAATATGATCGGTGACGAAGGCCTTCACCTGATCGGCGGCGAGCGTGCTGCGCTCCAGCGGCTCCGCCGATAGTTGATTCACCAGATTCGCCAGGTGTACGGCCGACAACGCGATCGCCACCAACGCCACCAGCGCGACAATCAGTAACACCAGCCGAACCCGCAGCGACATATTCGCGATTAGCATCCACCTGCGCAGATCGGCCGGTCCAAGCTTGATGCGAACTTGCACAATGGGTCACACCCCAGCAGTTTGCGCGCCATATTCCTTCAATTTATTGAACAGCGTTTTCTGGCTGATCCCGAGCACTTCGGCGGCGCGGGTCTTATTGTGCCGTGTATGCTCCAGCGTCAGCTCAATCAGCGCACGCTCCGCCTGCTCGATCGTGGAGCCTACCGGGATGCGCAATTCCTCGCCATTTCCCTGTGGCATTGACGCCCCGGCTGTGGCGGGTGCGGACGGCGCGGGCGTGCCCGTTCCTCCGAAGCCGGCCGCCAGATGCAGCGACAGGATGGTCCCTTCGGCGGCCAGAATCACCGCGCGCTCCACTACATTGCGAAGCTCCCGTACATTGCCCGGCCAGTTGTAGGCGCGGAACCGCTCCAGCACGTCTTTGGAGAGATCCGTGACTTTCGTTCCATGCTTGCGGTTCAGATCATTCAATAGCGCCGCGGATAGCGCCGGCAGATCGTCCTTGCGATCGCGTAGAGGCGGCAGCGGAATCGGAAATACATTCAGCCGGTAGAACAGATCCTCGCGGAATCTTCCTTCGCGAATGGCCGCATCGAGAGGCGAATTCGTCGCCGCCAGAATGCGCACGTCCAACTGGATTTCGCTCTTGCCGCCCAGCCGCCGCACCCGCGAATCCTCCAGCACGCGCAGCAGTTTCGCCTGTAGCGCCACCGGCATGTCGCCGATCTCGTCCAGCAGCACGGTGCCGTTTTGAGCCAGTTCAAAGCATCCCGCGCGACGGTCGACCGCTCCGGTGAAGGCGCCTTTTTCGTGGCCGAACAGTTCGCTTTCCATCAAACTATCGGGCATCGCCGCGCAGTTCAGCGCTACAAAAGGTCCGTTGCGCCGGGGGCTCAGCGCATGAATCGCCCGCGCCGCCAGTTCCTTGCCGGTCCCGCTCTCGCCCGTGATCAGCACTGCCGCGCGGCTGGGCGAGACTTGTTGAATCAGGCTGAATACTTCGCGCATCTTGGGCGACGAACCGACCATTTCGCCCAGCAGGCCTTGATTGCTCAACTGCCGTTCCAACCGTTCGGCACGCTCGGCGAGCTTCTCCTGCGCAACGGCGCGTTCGATCAGCAGGCGCAGCGCCAGTGTATCGACCGGCTTGTCGATAAACCAGAACGCGCCCAGTTTATGCACCATTTCGAGCGCCGTTTCGAGGCCGCCATAGGCAGTCTGGACAATCACCGGCGGGGCATCGCCCATGTCCCGCAGCCGCTGAAGAAGCTCCTGCCCCGTCATGCGAGGCATGTTCAGATCGGTGACGATGACGTGCGCCTCGAACGATTCCAGCTTCGCCAGAGCCTCCTCGCCGTCGCCCGCGGTTTCGACCGTATAACCCCACAGCTTGATATTGCTCGCCAGCGCGGTGCGCTGCGATTCTTCGTCGTCGACCACGAGAACCCGTGTGACATCCCGTTGAGTTTCCATCTTTCTCCCTATTGTGACAGCACGGCGTACGCGCATGTTATCATGCCTGCGATGGTCCTTCGTCCGTCCACCAAATTCATCCGCTTGGGATATGCGCTGTGCCTGATCCTGGCAATCGCGATCGCCGCGTATTTGAAGTCGACAGGCCCTGCCGATGAGCGGTACTGGTGGCTGCTGATCGTTCCCGGTTTGCTGATGCTGATGGTCATGACGCGCCATATGAAACAGAGGCTGATCAAGCTCGAAGTTCTCAGCGATCGCGTCCGCTACGAATCGGGGTTCTTCTCGAAGACAACTCGCACCGAGCAGGTGATCAAGCTCCAGGACGTGCGCGTGGATCAAACGCTCGGCCAGCGCATGGTAGGCATCGGCAATCTATCATTTGAAACAGCCGGCGGCAGCAGCCGCATCGTGATGCCGTCCATCGATCGCCCGCAACTCGCGGCGGACCACATTTTGGAGTTAGCAAGAGCGCAAGGAATCAGGCCGGACGGGACGCCACACCCGCCGCTGTAGACTCATCTCCGAACCGAACCCCGACCGTCAGGAAGGGGATAGACGCTACAACCCCGCTCGCGCCTCTTCCACCGAGGGGAAAAATGAAAACACCGTATCCAGCCGAGTCACGCGAAACGCCTCCCGCACCACGCCGCTCGCCGCAGCAAGGCGCATCTTTCCGTTGATCTTCATCAGCCGGCTATACGTATCGATGAACCGCCCGATGCCGGTGGAATCGATATGCGTCACGCCACTCAGCTCGAAAATCAGCTTGGTGCGCCCGTCGCTCAATAACTCCGGAATCACCGCTTCCAATTGCCGGCAATCCTCGCCGAGCATCAACTTCCCGCGCAGGACAATTACACTGACAACGCCTTCTCCGTCCACGCGCTCAATCCCCAGCGCCATCTATTCGACCTTATCGAACACTTCGCTGTACGGAGTCGTCGTCTTGCCGTCCGCCTGCACCTTGTCGCCCGCGATCGTCAACGTTTTCCCGTCGGCCGAAACGGTGTAGATTGCGCGATCGATCACTTTATACCGCTGCTTGGTCTCGACGTCGAAAACATGATCGTCTTTTTTCTTGCGCAGCTTCACCCCGCGCATCGCCTCATGCATATGTTTGCGGCCCACATCCTCAAGCGAGATGTGATCGTAATCGTCCGTACCGCTCACCAGATAGTCGTAGCCTTGCACTCGGGCAAAGTAATTCACGCCTTCCTTCTTGTCATCGGCCGTCACCACCGCCGACTGCCAGCGAATCCCATCCAGCTCATCCAGCACCCGAGCCACGTATTGTTTCGGCGCCGCGTCGGCGAACTTCGATTGCTCCACATTCAGCCGCCATGTCCCCGCCAGCGGCGATTGGGGCGGAGGCAGATGCCGCATCATCAGGTTCCTGAACTGCACCACGCTCCCGGCGTTATGTTGTTGCAGCGCCAGATAGCCATCCGTGAACGTATTCTTCTCGTCCGTGAAATCGACCGTCTTCTTATCGTTGATAAAAATCTGAATGTGATTGCCCTCGACGATGATGTGCTGCTCATACCACGTATCGTCCGGCACCAGCACGTCGAACACCTTGACAAAATTATAAAGGCTGCCCGTGCGCACCGGATCTGTATGGGAGCTGTTCACCTGCGCTTCATAGCCCTTGGGAAAACCAGGACCGAACGCGGTCCGGAAATACATCCCGGAGTTGCCCATGTGGCCGATCTTCACCTCGGCCTTGAATTCGCAGTTGACGCATTTTTCCGTCATCCAGAACAGATGGCTGGACGGCCCGTCGCCGGTAATCGCGCCATCTTTGACGGTCCACGATTCAGGATGTTCATTGGCCTTCCAGCCGTCGAGCGTGGAGCCGTCGAACATCGGCTTCCAGTCGTCGGATTTGGATCGGGCGGAGATGAGAAATGAGGTTGCAGCGAGGAGGAACGCAAGTTTTGAGAATTTCATGGCCTACAACCAAAAGTGTATCGCAGTTCGCTCGATTGCTCTAGGAAAGTCCCTGACGAAGAATGGGGAACCCGTACCGATAAGGGGTTTAGGTCACATGTTCGCCATTATAGGAATTCTCGTTGTCCTCGGAGCCGTGGTTGGCGGATACCTGATGGAGCACGGCAAGCTGCTGGTGCTGATGCAGCCGTCGGAACTGGTCATTATTGGCGGCGCCGCCCTCGGAACGTTGCTCATCGCCAATCCATTGTCGACTCTCATCGCGATCGCGAAGGGTATGCTCAGCGTTTTGAAAGGCAGCCCGCACACCAGAGCCTCCTATCTCGATACTCTCAAGATGCTGTACGAGTTGTTCATGCAGGCTCGCAAAATGGGTATGGTCAAGCTGGAAGAGGACATTGAAGATCCCTCGAAAAGCCCGGTTTTCTCCAAATATCCGACATTTCTAGCCAATCATCACGCCGTCCATTTCATTTGCGACACCATTCGCATGTCGATCAGCGGCGGCGTCCCCGCCTTCGACCTCGATCAGATGATGGAGATGGATATGGACGTTCATCATCACGAGGCGTCGATCCCCGTGAACGCCCTCTCGACCGTCGCCGACGCGCTTCCCGGCTTGGGAATCGTCGCCGCGGTGCTGGGCGTCGTCGTCACCATGGGTTCGCTGGGAGGACCTCCTGAAGAAATCGGGCATAAAGTCGCCGCGGCGCTCGTCGGCACGTTTTTAGGAATTCTGCTATGCTACGGCTTCCTCGGACCGCTGGCTTTGAACATGACCAAGATGAACGACGCCGATCTCGATTATCTGCGCTGCCTCCGTTCCGGCGTCATCGGCTTCGTCAAAGGATCGGCGCCGGTGCTGGCGGTCGAGTTCGCGCGCCGCAGCATTCCCGGCGAACATCGCCCCACCTTTCAGGAATTTGAGGCCGCGTGCAAGGGCGCTACGGCCGCACCCGTCCCTGTGGAAGCGGCCAAATAAATGTCCGAAAATCTCGCGCCGATCTACATCATTAAGAAAAAGGTCAATCATGGAGGCCATCACGGCGGAGCGTGGAAAGTCGCCTACGCCGATTTCGTCACCGCCATGATGGCTTTGTTCATCGTCCTTTGGCTCCTCAATTCGAGCGTACAAATCCGCAAAGCCGTCAGCGCTTATTTTAAGGATCCATCAGGCACCGGCGCCCACTCCGGCAGCGCCAGCACCGGTACCGGCGAAACCGTTTCCGTCGCCAAGGACGACATGTCGCGATTGAAAGACAAGTTGGAACAGGCCATGAAAAAAAGCCCCGAGTTCGAAAAGCTGAAGGACTATATCCAGATGAGCGTCACCGGCGAAGGCCTGCGCGTCGAGATGCTGGAAAACGAAAAAGGGATTTTCTTCGCCTCCGGCAGCGGCCGCCCCACGGAAACCGGACACGAGCTGATCCTCCGTCTGTGCGCGGAATTGAAGAAGCTGCCCAACGATCTGATGATTGAAGGCCACACCGACGCAAAGCCCTTTTCGAGCGCAGGCGATTACTCCAACTGGGAGCTATCCACCGATCGCGCCAACGCCGCCCGCCGCTTGATGGAAGCCGACGGCCTGCCCCACGGCCGCATCATTGAAGTGCGCGGTTTCGCCGATCAGAATCTGCGCGATAAACAGAACCCCGAAGCCGCCTCCAACCGCCGCATCTCCGTAATCGTCCGCTACCAGGATATGCCGGAGCCTGAACCGGCGAAGCCACCCACTCCGGCTGATCACTAACTGCCCGCCGCCACCACTACTCCGGCTTCTTCACCGGCGTCACCGGCTTAGCCGGCTGCTCCTTCAACTGATCCTCCGGCGGAGGCCCTGTATCGTCTCCGAACGAGATCGTCGTGTCCGCTCCATACACCTGGTACAGCTTGAAATCCGCCTCGCTCTTCGAGTTTCCGTGGATATGCACCGAATCCAGCTCGTAGTGAAACGGCAGCGTATAAATATGACCTGAAATATCGGTCGGCTTATAATCCAGCGTAATCGCGACGTCTTTAATTGGGAAATCCGATGGAATCTCCACCGTCTTCAGCGTGATCCGCTCGATCTCCTTCGTCTCCATATCGGCGTAAACCAAGCCGGTGTAAGCCGACGTGTAGCTCTTCCGCGTTTCGTCGTCGCCCATTGAATACCCGCGATCCTTTTCGATCCGGTAAGCGAACACGTACATCAACCGCCCGCGCAGCGTGCCCCAATGATCCCATTCGAACTGAGCCTCGTCCTCTGGCGCGAAAATGTTGTGCAGCATGCTGCCCCACTCGCCCGACGAACGCACCCCGCCGATCTGATCGTGGCTGATGTTGTGCACCGATTGCCCATTCATCGCCTGCACTTTATAGTTCTCTTTATGGTCGAAGAAACTGATCTGTTCGAGAATCACGTCGCCCTGCGGCCGGTATTTTGGATCCCTCGGATCCGTGTGCCGCCTCGTCGTTTGCGCGCATAAGAAATTCGGCAGCCGCGATGTGTAGTTCAGCGCATACTCCCGCATCGAAGCGATCACCTCGGCCTGTTCCACCGAATCCGGCGGAGGCTTTGGCGGAGCTTTCGGGGCCGGAGGTGGTGGCGGAGGAGCAGCCGCTAGACTCGCCGATCCTTCTTCCAGCAGCCGCAGCGCCGCCACCGTCTTCGGTCCCGCTCCCAGCCCCTGTAATTCCTCCACCGTTTTATCGTCCAGCCTCTGCGTCATCTTGATTTTGCGCAGATACTCGGCCGTCGTCCTGTCGTCGTTCTTCAGCTTGATCGCGGATTTGATGAACGAAGTCAACTCCGCCACAGTCATCGGCCTTTGCGCCAGCAGCGCGCCGGCCAACAATATAAAAACGAATTTCAGTTTCATGGCTGCTTCTTCACCGGAGGCTTTTCCTCCTTTTTATCATCTTTATCATTCGCCATTTCATCCACGCTCTCAAACGTGATCTTCTCCTCGGTCGTGAACTTTCGGTACAGATGAAATGTCGTCGTGTTCTTTACCAGGTACCGGCCTTCTCTCGAATAGAGCTCCGATTTGAACGGCAGCAGAAAATCCTGATCGGAGATTTTCGCATTCTCGTATTGCAGGTCCTGCGTGACCTCCTGAATCGGAAAATCCCCCGGTAGATCCACACACTCCATCTTCACCCGCATCACATTCTTCGTCACCATGTCCGCGTAAATCGACCCTCGATACGCCGAAACCACGTGCCGGTCCGAAGGCCCGTGATAAATGTCGTACCGCGACCGCTCCCGTGACACCGTAAACGAAAACACGTATGTCCGCCGCCCATGCCAGGTTGTCCATCGCTCCCATTCGAACTCCGTCGCCGTCGCCGGATTGAAGATGTCGTAGAGCATGCTCCCGAACTCGCCTTCCGAGGTCGCGCCGCCCAGTTTCTGATGTTCGCGCCCGGTCACCGGAGCGTTATTCACCATCGTCACCACGTATTTTTCCCGATGATCGAAAAAGCTGAGCTGTTCCTGAATCGTATCCACCTGCCGCCAATGATCGCCCGTACCCGTCGGATCTACATTGCGATGCGTCACCTGCGTGCACAGGAAATTCGGCAGATTATTGCTGTAATTAATCGCGTTGGCGCGAATTAAATCGAGAATCTCCAGCCGCTCCTCGGAATTCGGAGCCGCCGGCTGTGGAAGCGGCGCAGGCGGAGGAGGAGGTGCGACAACCGGTGCAGCCACCGGCAGACTCGCCGATTCCTGGCTCAACTTCCGCAATGCCGCCGTCGTTCTCGGACCCGCCCCCAGCCCCTGTAGCTCCTCCACCTTCTTGTCGTCGACCCGTTCCTTCATCTTCATGTGCTTCAACAGATAATCCGCTACCAGCCGGTCGTCCAGCTTCTGCCGCAGCGTGCTCTTGATGAATTCGGTCAGTTCGGCCACAGTCAGTGTGCGCTGTGCGGACGCGACTACCATCCCCACGACTAACGCGCACACTACTCGCCACTTGGTCATAATCCGTGCTTCTTCGCCGCTTTCTCCGGCGCCGGCGCCGTCACCGCTTTAGGACCAGCCGTCTTCTGAATCGCCTCCAGCACCAGCGGAGCCATAACCCGATAGCCTTTCGCGTTCGGATGCAGCCCGTCGTCCGCCAGATCTTCTTTCATCTGCTCCGTCTTATCCACCATCGCCGTGTAATAGTTCAGGTAAACATGATGCCGGTTGGTGCAGAAACTCTCAATCCATTCGTTCAGAGCCTTAATAAATACCGGAGGACGTGTCGTCGTCCGCTCATATGATTTATTATCCGCCGCGTGATAATCGCTCACCGGCAGCACCGACGCGAAAATCACTTTGATATGGTACGCATCGCACAAATCGCCGATCATCAGCAGGTTGTCCTCGATCCCGGTCAAAGGAATGCCCCGAGCCAGATCGTTGGTCCCCGCCAGAATCACCACCGCCGCCGGCCGCAGATTGATCACATCTGCCTTCAGACGTCCCAGCATTTCTCCCGTAATCTGCCCGCTAATGCCCCGATTCACGAAAGCGCGATCCGGAAAATACTCATTGAGACGCCACAAATCGGTAATCGAATCGCCAAAAAATATCACCCGCGGCTTAGCCGCATCAGGCGGAGCCAGCTTACGATTATCCTCCGCATAGCGTTTCAAATTATCCCGATCCGGATTCGCCAGTCGAGCCTCTTTCGAATCCAGCAGCGCCAGAAAATGCGATTCCAGCCGAGTCTGATCCTGCCGCAGTTCAGTCAACTGTTTCTGCGCCGCCTCCGGAAAAGGAAACGGCTTCGGCACCGCATCAGAAAGAGTAAGGAACGCCCGCAAACTCCCCATCAATGAAAACACCGGCTGCGTAGTTCCAGGCTTAGCCTCAAGCGCAGTGCAACTCTGCTTCGCCGCCTCGACAACGGGAGCCGAAGCCCTCTGCAACTCCGGCACAGCAACCCCCCCCGCATCCATCAACTGCACAATCCGCAAGCAAATCTGATTAGCCTGCGCCGCATTCAATAAAGGATTTTCAGCTTGTCCACAAACCGCTGAGGCCGCAATCACAATTAGTGCAGCGATTCTGACTCCTGACTCCTGACTCCTGACTCCTCTCTTCACAGATGCTCCTCCTTCACCAGGTGCAGCGTCACTGTTCCCACTGGAAACGACATCCGCAGTTGGATCTGCACCGGCAGCCGCCGTTCGTCGTCGGTCACCCAGATAAATACCCGCCCTTTGCGGCTGTACACCACGCCGTTCAGCAGGAATGTCTCATAGCGAATCGTTTTGTCATCTGAAGTCGCCGTCTTGATCTCTTCCCGGTCCTGCGCCTCCACCTTTACTGACGCCGTGTGGTGTCCATCGCTTACCGCCATCTGTGCCGATTGGCCCGGATTCAGCTTCAGCGAGCGCAAACTGATGAGCGCGCCCAGAACGTCGTGAACGCAATTCGGAATCGCCACATCGTACGTGTGCAGCACTACGTTCTTCAGCACATCGCGCTCCACCGCATCCGCCCGATTGCGCGTCCGGTCGAACGTCACGTGCGTCTCGTGATGCCGCTTGCCTTCCTGCGCGTCGAGCGTGCTGCTGGTCGCGCAAAACGGCTCGTCGTAAGTCACTCCGTAAGCGTCGTTGACTTTGAATAATGTCGAAACCATTCCCGCCGAATCAAGCTTCAGCCGCGCTGTGGTTTTCTGCGCGTCCACCACCGCCGTACCCGCGTGGATCATCCTCCACTCGATGTCGTAGGAAAGCCGTTCAGTCGAAGGCGTCGTCAGGATCTGCTGCGCATAAGCCGTGAGGAGGAGGGCAAACCGCATTCATTTCGAGTTTACACTAGAAGCGTGATCAACCTTTGGCGCCAGCCGCCCTTTCAGGCGGTTCCGTGACCTACCGCATCCCCGGCCGCCACTTCGCTAAAAACATGGTAACTGGCCGAGCCCTGGTCGCCCAGCTAGTCCGCCGGGACTTCCAGCAGCGCTATGTAGGCTCCGTCGCAGGCTGGCTGTGGGGCGTAGTCCATCCCCTGGTGCAATTAGGCATCTGGTATTACATCTTCGTCAAATGTCTCGACCAGAAAATGCCTCCCGGCTCCGTCACCGACAGTTACCTCATGTTCCTGTTCTGCGGATTCCTGCCCTGGATGCTGTTCCAGGAAACCGTAACCCGCTCCGCCAACTCCATGGTGGAAAATGCGAACCTGATCACCAAAACCGTTTTCCCCTCTGAAGTCCTGCCCGTTTCGGTATTTCTATCAAGCCTGATCCACCACTTGATCGGCTTGGCGCTAGCCATCGCGTCCGTCCTATTAATAGAAAAACACATCAGCGCGAAAGTGCTCCTGCTGCCGCTCTACATGATGTTCGTCGGCATGTTAGGAGTAGGGGTAGGCTGGATCGTATCGAGCCTCCAAGTCTACCTGCGCGACACCATCCAATTCCTGACCGTGATCATGACAGTCTGGTTCTGGATCACCCCGATCATGATCCTGGAAGAAAAAATCCCGGCCAGGTTCCAGCCCTTAGTAGCCTGGAACCCCATGTCCCGCATCGTCCGAGCCTATCGCGACCGCCTTCTGTCGACCGCGTGGCCCCATTGGCAAGACCTGGCAATCCTAACCGCCTATTCCGCCGCCGTCTTCATCCTGGGCGGCCTCTTCTTCCGCCACCTAAAACGAGGCTTCGCCGACGTCCTTTAAGGTGATTTAAGCCTCCTTCCATGCGTGTTTTAACCTCTTTATGCCCATTTAACGATTCCCTTGTCAAACGATAAGCATGCAATCCCCGTAAGAAAAAAATCGATATTTTTCTTGCACCGCGTGGCGATAAGCTCGAAGCGCTAAGTCTGTGCCCGCAAAGGCGCAAACCAAAATAAGCAAACTTGATTTCGGTAAATGAAAGTTGGTCAACATCGCCCCAGTGCGCCGGAATTTCGCTCCAGGGTAAAGAAACAGCCGTGTAGCCGCGCCGGGGTCGCTTTCGATCGCCCGGACGCTGGTGGTGCCTACTGCGATGACGCGCTTAGCTCGATCCATTGCCTTGATAGTCTCCGGCGGAACGATAAACGATTCCTCGTGCAGCGTAATATTTTCAACAACATCGCCGCGCAGCGGCTGAAATGTCCCCAACCCGACATGCAGCGTCACACGAGCAATTTCGCCTTGGCATTGGGCCAGAATCTCGGGGGTAAAATGCAACCCCGCGGTAGGAGCAGCCACGGAGCCTGTTTCTTGTGCAAATACAGTCTGATAGCGCATTTTATCCACCGCCGTATCCGGGCGGCGGATATAGGGTGGGAGAGGCACATGTCCAACGCGTTCAAGCACTTCAAATAAATCTCCCTTGGCGTGCAATTGAACGGTCCGCTCCCCGAAGTCGCCGCGACCCAGAATTTCCGCGCTAAGTTCATCAGAGATAACAATTTGGTCACCGGTGCAAACCTTCTTTCCGGGCCGAACCAGCGCTTCCCAGGCGTCGCCGGCGATTTGCCGGGTGAGAAAAATTTCGACCTTCCTGTCTCGTCCAAAAAGTCGCGAAGGAAAAACGCGCGAATCGTTAAGTACAATGCAATCGCCAGCTTGCGTATAGGAGGGAAAGTCGCGAAACACACGGTCCTCAAACGTCCCCTTAGCCCGGTCGACAACCAGCATACGGGCGGCGTCGCGTTCACCAAGCGGTTGCTGCGCAATCAGTTCTTCGGGCAGATCATAATCAAATTCTGAAACCAGCACTCCTCTAGACTAAAAGAAGATGTTGATCCTCGGCATTGAATCTTCGTGCGATGAAACCGCAGCGGCGGTGGTTGAAGACGGGAACACTATACTTTCAAGCGTGATCGCCTCGCAAATGACCACCCATGCGAAGTACGGAGGCGTGGTGCCGGAGCTGGCTTCGCGCGAACATTTGCGGGCGATTGTACAGGTGGTGCAATTGGCTCTGGAGTCGAAAACGCTCCACCAAATGGATGCCATCGCGGTGACGGAGGGTCCTGGCCTGGTGGGATCTCTCCTGGTTGGCATTACTTACGCGAAGGCGCTGGCGATGGGCCGGAATATTCCTCTGATCGGAGTAAATCATATTGAAGGGCATATTTACGCCGTAGCGAGCCAGCATGAAGTGGAGCTGCCGGCCCTGGCGCTGGTGGTGAGCGGAGGGCACACGCACCTTTATGAAGTGAGCGCGGAGCATCGCTACCGGCTGCTGGGAAAAACGCGTGACGACGCGGCAGGGGAGGCTTTTGATAAGGTCGGCAAGCTGCTGGGATTGGGATATCCAGGGGGTCCGGTGATCGATAAACTGGCGCCTTATGGGAATTCCGATGCGGTGAAATTCTCGTTGGTCAAAATGAAAGGCAACACGCTTGATTTCAGCTTCAGCGGCATCAAAACCGCGGTTTTACGATGGGTGGAAGCGCACGATATGGACGCGGAAATCGCGATTCGGCGCGCGAGCGGAGCGACCAAGGTGGAGGAGTGGCTCGCTGTGACACCTAAGGCGACGCTCGATCTGATCGCGTCTTTTCAACGCACGGTGATCGATGAATTATTGACGCGCACGGCGCGATCGGCCGAAGAAATGGATGCGAAAAGCATCATCATTTCCGGCGGCGTGGCTTGCAATACTAGTTTGCAGGCGTCGGCGAAACGACGCAGACTGCCTTGTCCTGTGTACTTCCCGACAGCCGGTCTTGCCACCGATAATGCCGCAATGATCGCCGCGGCGGCATTTCCGAAGCTGGAGCGGCGCGAGTTCGCGGGTTACGATTTGCGCCCACAGCCGAATCTGGCGCTCGCCTAATCCGAGTTGTTTTTTCCCCCGTTGAAACGCTTTTGCCAAATCAAAGCACTAAATGATCAACGAGTGAACGAGGCAAGACTACAACCCTACGTTCAATTCACGGAGGAGAAAATTCCATGGCTGATAATTCAGAAGAGTTCGTCCTTGAGGTCCCGCTTGATGCATCCGGGATCAAGAATTTCACATCAGACCGGCCTGTTAAGGTCGTAGCTTACAACCGAAGCGGAGCTGCCGTGAGTTCGGCGGCGGCCCACATGGATGCGCGAGGGCTTGGCCACGCGACACTTGCATTCAAGGGCTCCCCGGGCGGCGTCCGGATTGTCGTGGGTCCGGAGAGCGCCTCGGACGAAGATCTGAAGCACCTGCAATCGCTGACCGTCAATATTCCGGGCAGCCACTGGAAAGACAGCAGTTTCCTTCGGGTATCGCCGATCATCGTGACGCCGTATTACTGGGACTGGTGGATTCGTTGGTGCCGGGAATACACGGTCACAGGCCGCGTGCAGTGCGCCGATGGCAGTCCGGTTCCGGCGGCGACTGTTTGCATCTACGACGTAACCTGGTTCTGGTGGTGGTCCAGCGAAAGCCAGGTGGGCTGCGCCGTAACCAAACCCGATGGCACGTTTGAAATCAGCTTCCGCCGTTGCTGCGGATGGTTTTGGTGGTGGTGGTGGGAACAGAGGATCTGGCGCATCGATTCCACGCTGGCAGACCGGATCGTTCCACTGCTTCAGAAGATCCCCGGAATTCGCAAGATTCCGTTGCCCGGTGCGGTGCCCGGCGTTCAGGTTTTCGAGTCTCTGTTGGGCATGACTGGAGGAGCGGCGCGAAACAGTCCCGCGGTTGGCATGCCAAAATCCCAGCGCGCAGCAGGTAGCGCGTCGATCAATCCGGGCACGCTCGAAAAACTGCGCACGCAACTGCTGGCCAAGCTGCCGGTTTCGCAGGAACTGGAGCGCCTTCGCGTATGGCCATGGTGGCCATGGTGGCCGTGGCTGGATTGCGGAGCGGACATCATCTTCCGCGCAACGCAGAACTGCAACGGACAAAACAACGTCATTATCGACGAGACGATTCTCCAGACGCGCTTCGACATTGCCGACGATCTCAACGTCACACTGGTCGCCAACGATCTGGCCTGCTGTCTGGCGCAGGGTTGCCAGGACAGGGATTGCCCGGAGGGCAACTGCATCGTGCCGATCGACATTTGCGGCGACACGTCGGCAAGTGTTGGAGGAAACCCTGGTGCGAGCGCAGCCGCCGCAACCATCGGATACGAGAATCCGGGTGGGGCGACGCCGGGCAATCCTTTCGGCGACCGTCCTTACTCTGAAAGCGTTCTGCTCTCCGCCGATCCGGGGGATGGCTTCAGCGCCGACTACTACGAGTTCGAATGGTCAACCAGCGCGACGGGACCATGGTCCGCTATGCCGGTGGCCGCCGATGGTGGTTTCTACCGCGCGTATTGGGATGCCACGCTCAACCAACACAACGTGCTATTCAATCCGACGCCGATCAGCGGGCGCAATGTATTCGAGACCGCGCAGCATTATGCCGCGAACAATTCCATTGGTATCGGCTGGGACAACTCCAATCTAAATACGCTGATGTGGTGGCAGACCTTAAACACTGGTTTTGCGAACGGGACCTACTATCTGCGGCTTATTGGCTGGACCAGGCCCGGATACACAGGCGCACTCTCCAACCAACAGGTTGTTCCCTTCTGCGGGACGAAGGACGACAACTATGTGGTGATCACGATCGACAACCGCCCAACGCCGGGCCCCGGCGCGGGACATCCGACGGATCATCCTTGCGGCGGAGGAACGGTCCATATCTGCACGACGCAACCGGACTGCAATATCTTCGCGGTAACCATCGCCGGCCAAACCGTCGGACCTTGCGCCAACATCACGGCGAAGAATACCGATCCGGTGGTGATCAACTTCATGGTCCACGATACGGACGAGATGCTGGCGTATTATTCACTCTCCTGCAACTACGGCCTGGATGTAGTGGTGGACATTATCTGTTCGTCCAACGGTACGCCGGAGCCGAGTGCAGGGGTCCTGATTGGGACTCTTTCCTCCGGTCCGGCGGCGAGCAATGTCACCAGTTGGATTGGGCCTGCCGGCGCTGAGGTTGGTCCGGATTACGGCACAGCCCTGACGCAGGGAGCCAGCGCGCCAGACTGGGCGGGAGGAACGCTGACGCTGACAGGCACGGTGGGAGATTTCTTCCCCGATCCCGTTTCCTGCGCGTACCAATTACAACTCTGGGCGTATAAGCGCAACATCGTCTCCTGCGACGGAAGCTTGTACTACAATCTGACCGAGCTGAGCTTCACGGTCACCAAGGCGTAGACCAGGGATGGGTGCGGCTGAAATGAGGCTGCACCCCTCTCCTGCCGAACGCTTCCATTTATGCGTTTCTACTGGCTGATACTTGGAACCCTCGGCGTGTGGCGGATTACACACTTGCTGAACGCCGAGGACGGTCCTTGGAACTTGCTGACGCGGTTTCGGCGATCGATGGGAAATGGATTCGCAGGCCAGTTGCTCGACTGTTTCTATTGCCTGAGTCTGTGGACGGCAATTCCTTTTGCGTGGCTGGTGGGTGAGAGTTGGAAAGAGCGTTTGCTCTTGTGGATGGGGCTCTCCGGAGGAGCTTCGCTTTTGGAGCGCGCGACGTCGAAGAAATCGAATCAACCGGATTCCATTCAACCGGCGATGTACATAGAAGACAAGGAGCCTGGTGATGTGTTGCGGTAACAATCGGACAGCGGTCCCACAGATGAGAGTGTCCTCCCCCGCCGGTAGACCGGCTCAGGTTTCGCCTGCGTTCGTCACCAGGCAACGGAGCAATGCCGCTTACTTTGAATATACAGGCAAGACTGGGATGACCGTGATGGGTCCGGTATCGGGGGCGACTTATCGATTCGCCAGCACGGGTAGCAGGGTTACGGTGGATCTGCGCGACTCGGGGCAGATGGCGGCGGTTCCGAATCTGGTGCGGGTGTCAAGTCTGTAGATTGCCTGGCTCAGTCCGAAGCTGCCGACGAATCACATCGCCACTGACATCGGGCTTTGTCAATAGTGGAGGCGGCAGGGAAGGATCCGGATCTTATCAGGGAGCACCTGATAGACTAGCCGATGCTCCTGGTTGATCCGCCTCGACCAGCATCCGGAAAGCTCGTGCTTCAATGGCTCCGATTTGCCCAAGCCGGCAAATGGTTCTCGTTGAACTTCACGAACAAGGCGGAGTGCCAGGGCGCAGTCTTGCTCGATCCACCAAGACAAATCGTCGAACGCGGAGGGATCAAATTCCAAGCTTCTCAATGACATCCTCAAGAGAGAGCCCGTTGTGGCGTTGCGCTGCCGCCAGCAGACGCTGTTTCATTGATTCCGATCTCAGCAGATAGGCAGTTTCCCGCTCCGAGGCAATCTCGCGCCACAACTCGGTGGGGACGAGTACCGCGGTCGGTTCCCCGGCTTCATTGGAGACGATCTGGATGTCCGTATCCGGCACAACTCAGTTTACCTCGCGTCAATGTCGTGAGTGGCCGCCGAGCCGCGACTAGTGCCCGCCATGCAGGATGGCATCCGGCCCCACTACAATCTAGAAATGCTTCGCAAGGCTGTTCTTTTTTTCCTGACTCTTTCCTTGGCCAGTGCGGCGGTCACGCGGGTCGACATCGCTCATCGCAGCGATATGGCTGGCAATTACGAGCGCATTACGGGCAAGGTTTACTTTGCGGTTGATCCTGCGCTTGCGGCGAATCGGATTATTACTGACATTGGGCTGGCTCCGCGCAATGAGAAGGGGCTGGTGGAGTTCTCCGCTGATCTGGAAGTGCTACGGCCGAAGGCGAAGGGCAATGGGACGGCGCTGGTGGAGATTTCGAATCGCGGCGGCAACGGGATGGTGAATATGTTCGACGTCGGCGACTCGCTGCTGTTTGAACAAGGGTTCACGATGGTCTGGATCGGCTGGGAGTTCGATATTCCCGATCGCGAAGGGGCGCTGAAGCTTTATGCGCCGGTGATCAAGGGCATCACCGGAGTGGTGCGGTCGGAGATTGTGGTGGATAAGGAGTCGAAGTCGGAATCGCTGGGGGATCGGGCGCAGATTCCTTATGCGGTTGCTGACGCGGCGTCAGCGACTCTGACGGTTCGCGATGGAGCGAATGCGAAGCGGACCACGATTGCGCGGGATCGGTGGAAGTTTTCGAGTGACCTGACGCACGTCGAATATACTTTTGAGCCGGGACGAATTTACGAAGTGGTCTATACCGGGAAAGATCCAGCGGTGGTGGGGCTGGGTCCGGCGGCGATTCGGGATTATGTGTCTTATTTGAAGCAGCAGGGACAAGCGGAGCGGGCGATTGGGTTCGGGGTTTCCCAAAGCGGGCGGTTCCTGCGGACCTTCCTTTATTACGGATTTAATGCCGATGAAAACGGCAAGCGGGTATTCGACGGCGTGTGGGCGCATGTGGCGGGAGCGGGGCGGGGGAGCTTCGATCATCGCTTCGCACAGCCTTCGCGCGACGGGCATCCGCGGCTGAACCTGATGTATCCGTCGGACATTTTTCCGTTCACGGATGAGCCGGAGACGGATGGAGGGATTACAGATTCGATTCTGGCGCGGGCTCGCAAGGATGGGGTGGTGCCGAAGATTTTCTATTCCAATGGCGCGTATGAATATTGGGGACGGGCGGCGTCGCTGATCCATATCTCGCCCGATGGGAAGCAGGACGTGGCGCCGGCGGCGGAGACTCGGGTGTATTTTATCGCCGGTGCGCAGCATGGGGCGAATGCGAAGCCGGTGCGCACGGTGACGCAGAATCTGGCGAATCCAACGGACTACCGCTTTGCGATGCGGGCGCTGCTGGTGGACTTGAACGGGTGGGTTACGAACGGGACGGCGCCGCCCGATTCGAAGATGCCTCGCATCGGTAAGGACGAGCTGGTGGTGCCGGGCGCGCTGAATTTTCCCAAGGTGCCGGGGATCGCGCTGCCGAAGGAGCCGTACTTGGCGTGGCATCTGGATTTCGGTCCGGATTTCAAGTCGAAGGGGTTGGTTGCGTACGATCCTCCGAAGGTCGGCGCGGCGTTTCCGGTGCTGGTGCCGCAGGTGAACGCGGATGGGAATGAGACGGCGGGGATTCGTCTGCCGGAGCAAATGGTTCCACTGGCGACGTATACCGGCTGGAATCTGCGCGACCCGAAAATCGGCGCGCCGGACGTGATTTACAACATGGTGGGATCGTTCATTCCCTTTGCGCGGACCAAGGCGGAGCGGGAGCGGTCGGGCGATCCCCGGTTGTCGATTGAGGAGCGTTATAAGGATAAAGAAGAGTATCTGCGTCAGGTGCGAGAAGCGGCGGTGGCGCTGACGGGGTCGGGATTCCTGTTAAAGGAAGATGTCGAAAAGGTGGGGGCGAAGGCGGCGGAGCGGTGGGATTCGATTATGAAGTAGGTGAGAGGAATTCCGGATTCCCAGACTATACTGATATAAGCCATGACGGATATCCAGATCCTTATCCTCGCGTTGCCGTCGGTGCTGTCGGTGATTGCGGTGCTGGTGGGCATCATGATCAATAACTCCCGTCTGGGAGACACGAACGCGCGGATGTCCGAACTGCGCTCCGAACTGCGCTCCGAAATGCGTTCACAGATTTCCGAGCTGCGGTCGCATATGGATCATCGCTTCGATGATATGCGGGATACTTGGCGCGCAGAGCTACACCGGGTTGAAGAGGTTATCGATGCCCGGCTGAAGCATCTTGAAGAGCGATAGCCCGGTCTTTACAACTCATTACCCTGCGGCCCAAGAGAAATGTGGACAATGAAAGCAAGGGAGACTCCTATGAGGCTTTGCGTTGCCATGTTTGCATTTGGCCCGGTTGCCATTTTCGCGGCCAGCACTAATCCCACGTTCAGCAAGGATGTGGCTCCGATCATTTTTAACCGCTGCGTGGAATGCCATCGCGCCGGTGAAGTGGCGCCGATGGCGCTGACCAACTACAAAGAAGTCCGGCCATGGGCCAAATCGATTAAGGAACGGGTGGTTGCCCGGGCGATGCCGGTGTGGCTGGCTGATCCGCATTACGGGAGTTTCCGCAACGACCGGCGGATGTCGCAGGCCGAGATTGATACGATTGTGAGCTGGGTCAATGCCGGGTCGCCTGAGGGGAATGAAAAGGATATGCCCGCGCTGCCGAAATTCGACACGGGATGGACGCTCGGCAAGCCGGACCAAGTGTTCGACATGGGCAAGGATTTCGCGGTTCCGGCGAGCGGCACGGTTGCCTATCAATACTTCACGGTTCCCACCAACTTCACGGAAGATAAATGGATCAGCGCAGCCGAGATTCATCCCGGGAAGCGCAGCACCATTCATCACATCATCGTCACGGTGGTGGATCCCGGCAAGACTGCTCCCGAAAAGGGCGAAGGGGATGCGCTTCTGGTCGGCTACGCGCCGGGCGAGCAGCCCCTCAAACTGGAGGCGGGCACGGCTAAGTTGATCAAAGCCGGGTCAAGTTTGCGGTTCCAGGTACACTATACTCCCGACGGAACGGCGTACGATGACCGCTCTTATATCGGGATTACGTTCGCCAAGGATCCCATTAAGTTTCAGGCAATGACGGCTAATGCATTGCAGTTTAACTTTAAGATTCCGGCGGGCGATCCGAACTATGAGGTGAAATCGACCTGGACGGCGAAGCTGGATGTACAGTTGGCGGAGCTGATGCCCCACATGCATGTGCGTGGGAAAGACTTCAAGTACACGGTCACGTTTCCCGATGGCCGTCAGGAAGTTATCCTTGATGTTCCGAAGTATGACTTTAACTGGCAGCTGAGCTATGAGCTGTCCAAATATATGGAGCTGCCCAAGGGCACTCGCATCGATTGCGTAGCGCACTTCGATAATTCGGCCAATAATCGCGCCAACCCGGATCCCACAAAGGATGTAAAGTGGGGCGATCAGACCTGGGAAGAGATGATGATCGGCTGGTTCACCTACGTAGTCCCTGCGCCGGATTCGGCTACAGGTACGGCGAAGGGCGTTGAATAAACGGCTGTGGGAGCCGATAAGGCTCTCATGGGGGAAATCGACAAACTTCCTGAGTTTCTAGCGGAAATCGCTGAAGCGCCCGAGTTTCCGGCGCTTTCGCGATCCATGGAACAGGTGATCGTGACGGTCGAGGCAGACGCTTCGATTCAACATATTACCAATGTAATCCTCAAGGATTACAGCCTCACGCTGCGGATCCTGCGCACAGCCAATTCCGCGCCTTATAATCGTCGCGGACGGCCCATCCGGTCCGTTTCCCAGGCAATCATGATGCTGGGCGTGGAGGCGGTCCGGGAAATGGCCATCGGAGGGGTTCGGGAGGAGCATTTCCCTAAGCATTCGCCGGGTTTTAAAGAGCTGATTCTCTTGTCTCTTTTAACCGCGAACCACGCTTTCGAAATTGCTGAACGGATCGGTTATCCCCAGCGCGAAGAGGCCTATCTCTGCGGGATGTTCCGCAATCTGGGCGAGGTTCTGGTCGCGTGCTACCAACCTCGGGGATATGCTGCGGTTTTGCTGCGTATGCAGGAGGGTCGGATTCCGGTGTTGCAGGCTTGCCAGGAGACGCTAGGGTTCGATTATGACAGGGCGGGTAAGGCAGTCGCGGCGCAATGGCAGATTCCTGAAAACGTCCGCGCTTGCATGAGCGACCAGAGGATTCGCCTGCGCCGCATGCCCTCGACTGAGGCGGAGCGCCTGGCGGCAATCACCCAGTTTGCGCACAAGCTGACCACTGCGGTTTACCGCCGGGAGGCGAACGGAGCGCGGGCCAGCGTTAATCTGCTGCTTCATAGCGAAGGTCCGATCCTCGGACTGACGCACCAGGACGTGAAGTGGATCGTCGAGCGAGCACTTCAGCAAACAAATGAGATATTTAATGCCATAGCGATGCCATTGGAGCACTTACGCCTGAAACTAAAGGACAGAGCAGGGTTCGAATATGCAACAGCCCCCGCAGGCTTGATGACATGCGAAACATAGCATGATAAATATTAATTATTGAAAACACCTCTTGCATTTGCTCCACTTCTCCTGTATTCTGACTTACGAGAGATAACGATGACACCAACGGATCCCAACCAGGCTCTCCGCATTACCATCGCGGTCTCCACCGCATTCTTACCAGTATCGGGAAACGTTCTTATTATTGGGGTCGGCGTTATCGCCGGCCCCGCCTGAACGGCCCGATTTCGGAATTAAACGAATCTTGGCCACTGGCGGGGGAAATGGACCCCGAACAGTGGCTTTTTGTTTTAGGAGAGGCAAATGTCCAGTTTGATGAGTGGCGCAAAGATCGTCCTTGAGTGTCTGACGCGCGAGAAGGTCGAGATTATTTTCGGATACCCCGGAGGCGTCACGCTTCCTTTTTATGACGCCATGTACGATTCGCCGATTAAGCACGTACTGGTCCGCCATGAGCAGAATGCCGCGTTTGCCGCGCAAGGCTATGCGCGCGCCACCGGAAAAGTCGGCGTCTGTTGCGCGACCTCCGGTCCGGGCGCGACCAACCTGGTCACCGGTCTGGTCGATGCGATGATGGATTCGATCCCCATTGTTGCTTTAACAGGACAGGTCACCAGCAAGCTGATCGGCAGCGACGCGTTTCAGGAAGCCGATACGTTCGGCATCACGCGCTCGGCCACGAAGCATAATTTCCTGGTGAAAAATCTGGCCGACCTTCCGCAGGCCTTGCACGAGGCGTTTCATATCGCCTCGACCGGCCGCCCCGGGCCGGTGCTGGTCGATATCACGAAGGACGTGTTTCAGGGCCAGGCGCACTACGCTCCCGTTTCGACTATTCATCTGCCCGGCTACAAGGTTTATACCGAAGGCCATGCCGGACAGATCCGCCGCGCCGCGCAGATGATCTGGGAAGCCAAGCGTCCTTTCGTTTACGCCGGTGGAGGCATTATCGCGGCCGATGCCAGCGAGGAACTGCGCGAGCTGGTCGAACTGGTCGACGCTCCCGCCGTCTGCACCCTGATGGGGCTGGGCGGATTGCCCGGCACGCATCCGAATTTCGTGAGCATGCCCGGCATGCACGGCAGTTACGCGGCGAACATGGGCATGACCGAGACTGACGTTCTGATCGCGCTTGGCGTGCGTTTCGACGACCGCGTCACAGGGCGGCTGGCCGCCTTCGCGCCGCATGCGAAAGTGATTCACGTCGATATCGACCCGGCTGAGATCGGCAAGATCCGTACGCCGGAGATTCCTATTGTTGGCGATGTAAAGCGCGTTTTGAAGAAGCTGACGGCCGCTCTGGAGGAAACTGCGGGCGAGCTGAGAAGCAAAAACGCGACGTCTCGCGCCGGCTGGTGGGGCCAGATCAAGGAGTGGCAGCGCGAGCATCCTTATAACGCTGAGACTTCGACCGACGAGATTAAGCCGCAGCACCTGATGGCTGAAATCGACCGGCTGTCGGGCGGGGAAGCGATCGTAGCGAGCGACGTCGGCCAGCACCAGATGTGGGGCGCGCAATTCATCCGCTTCAATCATCCGCGGCTGTGGATCAATTCTGGAGGCCTTGGATCGATGGGATTCGGATTGCCGTCGGCCATCGGAGCGCAGTTCGCGCGTCCCGACAAGCTGGTGTTCTGCATCGTCGGCGACGGCGGATTCCAGATGTCGATTCCGGAGCTGGCGACCATCGCCAATCACGCTTTGCCGGTGAAAATCATCATCATGAACAACGGCTATCTGGGCATGGTGCGGCAGTGGCAGGAGCTGTTTTATAACAACCGTCTATCGTCGGTGCAGCTCGACGGATTCCCCGATCCTGAAAAACTGGCCGGCGCCTACGGCTTCAAAGGACGCACGGTGGAAAGTCCGCGCGACCTGCGTGGCGCTCTGGAAGATGCGGTCCGCGAACCGGGTCCGTACTTGTTGAATGTCCGCGTGACGCCTTTTGAGAACGTCTATCCGATGGTTCCGGCCGGAGGCGCCATCAACGAAATGGTGCTGGGCGCGGCGCAACCGGTGGAGGCATAAATGCTGCAATTGATTTCCATCCTGATGGAGAACCGGCCCGGCGCGCTGATGCGCGTTACTGGGTTGCTGACCGCGCGCGGCTACAACATCGAAAGCCTGACGGTGGCGCGTACCGTTGACCCTCAACTTTCGCGCATGAGCATTGTGGTGGATATCGAGCCGGGCGAAGCGGGCGACAAGCAGCGGATGCAGTTAATTAAACAAATAAACAAGCTGATTAATGTGCTGCAAGCGTCCGATTTAAGCGAGGCTCCCGCAGTGAAGCGCGAATTAGCGCTGGTAAGAGTGCGTTCGACCATGCAAAACCGCACCTCGATCCTGAAGGAAGCGGAAATTTTCGGCGCCCGCGCGGTCGATTCGTCGGTCGAAGGCTTTGTACTCGAAGCCACCGGCGATTCCGAGAAATTAGACGAATTTATGGATGTAATGCGCAGTTATGGCGAAATCGAAGTGACGCGCTCCGGCCTGGTGGCGGTGCCGCTTGAAACGAAAAAGCTCAAACTGGCGCCGCCGGTATCGAAAGAAGCAGAATTAGAAACTATAGATGGAGTTCTGAAATAAATGGAACTAAAAGCCACGCGCTTTTATGAAAAAGACGGCGATCTTTCCTTGTTGAAAGGCAAAAAAATCGCTATTATAGGCTACGGCAGCCAGGGTCATGCGCACGCGCTGAATCTGCGCGATTCGGGGCTCGATGTCATCGTCGGGCTACCCGAAGGGAGCAAGAGCAAGGCCAAAGCGGAAGCCGCGGGCCTGACGGTTCTTTCGCCCGCCGAGGCCACCAAAGCCGCCGACGTGATGATGATTCTGGTTCCCGATCATATTCAGGGCGACCTTTATAAATCCGAGATCGAGCCGCATCTCACGCCCGGCAAAACCCTGATGTTCGCGCATGGATTTAACATTCATTTCGGAGCCATCAGCGCGCCTGCCGGCGTCGACGTTTCGATGATCGCGCCGAAAGCGCCGGGTCACCGCGTGCGCGAACTGTTCACCGATGGCATAGGAGTTCCCGCGTTGGTCGCGGTGCATCAGGACGCGTCGGGAAAAGCGCGGGAGCAGGCGCTGGCGTACGCGCTGGGCCTAGGCTGCCTCAAGGCGGGCGTGATCGAAACCACGTTCAAGGAAGAAACGGAAACCGATCTTTTTGGCGAGCAAACAGTCCTCTGCGGAGGAGTGGCCGCACTGATCTGCGCCGGGTTTGAAACGCTGGTCGAAGCCGGGTATGCCCCTGAAATGGCCTATTTCGAGTGCCTACACGAAGTGAAGCTTATTGTCGATCTTATTTACGAGGGCGGCCTCAGCTACATGCGATATTCGGTTTCCGATACGGCGGAATACGGCGATTACACGCGCGGTCCAAGGATCGTCAATGAGCAGACGCGCGCCGAGATGAAGAAGATTCTCGCCGAAATTCAATCCGGCGAATTTGCCAAACAATGGCTGGGCGAAAACAAAGCCGGCCGCGCGAAGTTCCTAGGGATGCGCAAGAGCCAGGAAGATCAGCCGATTGAACAAGTGGGCGCGGAGCTGCGCAAAATGATGCCGTTCTTGAAAAAGAAGAAAGAGGTCGGGGTACCGGCCGCCACATAATTTATGCGAGTTTTTACATTCGACACCACGCTGCGGGATGGCACGCAAGGCGAGAACGTCAGCTTCTCGGCCGAAGATAAAGTGCTGATCGCCCACAAGCTGGACGACCTGGGCATTGACTATATTGAAGGCGGCTGGCCGGGCTCGAATCCGAAGGACAAGGAATTCTTCCTTCGTGCCCGCGACCTGAAGTTGAAACACGCCCGCCTGGTCGCTTTCGGCGCCACCCGCTTCGCTCGCAACGCCGTCGAGGACGACGCCAGCGTCAACGCGCTGATCGAATCCGGAACGCCGGTGGTATCGATTTTCGGCAAGAGCTGGGATCTGCACGTGCACCGCGCGCTCGGTATCACGGAGGAGGAAAATCTCAAACTGATCGCCGACACCGTGCGCTATCTGAAGGCTCACGGCAAGGAAGTTGTCTACGACGCGGAGCATTTCTTCGATGGCTTCGCGGCCAGCCGCGATTTTGCGTTGCGCACTCTGGAGGCCGCGAAACGGGCCGGCGCCGATGTTCTGGTCCTTTGCGATACCAACGGCGGCACCGTCACCAGCCGCCTTTCGCAGATCTGCGCCGACGTGCGAAAGAATTTCGACGGTGTGCTCGGCATCCATACTCATAACGATTCCGATGTGGCCGTCGCCAACTCGCTTGCCGCGATCGAGCAAGGTTTCGCGCACGTGCAAGGCTGCATGAATGGATACGGCGAGCGCTGTGGCAACGCCAACCTGACCTCGATCATCGCGAATCTCGAGTTGAAGATGGGCCACACGACCATCGGCCGCGAGAATCTCGGGCATCTCACGTCGACTGCGCGTTTCATCGCCGAGCTTGCCAACCTGCCTCTGCGTAGCGATCAGCCTTTCGTCGGCAACAGCGCGTTCGCCCACAAAGGTGGCGTGCACGTCGCGGCTGTTCTGAAAGACGCGGCGACCTATGAACATATCAACCCAAAAGTCATCGGCAATCGCCAGCGCGTTCTGCTGAGCGATCTTTCGGGGAAGGGAAGCATCCTTTATAAGCTGAAACAGCATGGTCTAGAGGAACGCCTCGACGACACCGCGCGCCGCGAGCTTCTCGATCGCATCAAGCAGATGGAGTTTCAAGGCTACGAGCTGGAAGCCGCGGAAGGCACGTTCGAGCTGCTGGTGAGAGAAGCCCTGCGCCCCGGCCTCCAGCTCTTTGAGGTGGTCAGCTACGAAGTGACGACCCGCTCCACCGGCTCGACCGCAACCGTAACATTGAAAGCCCACGACGGAGTCCACTCGGCAACCGCGACTGGCAACGGCCCAGTCCACGCACTCGACTTGTGCTTGCGCCAATGCCTGGCCACTCTCTACCCTTCGATCGCCGATGTGAAGCTTACGGATTATAAAGTCCGCGTCCTGGATTTCAAAAAAGGCACCGCAGCCCGAGTGCGAGTATTAGTGGAATGGTCCGACCACCGCCGAAGCTGGTCGACCCTAGGCGTGTCGGAAAACGTGATCGAAGCAAGCTGGTTCGCGTTAGTCGACGCGTTGCGGTTGGAGCTAATGCGCATCAGCGAGAGCGATCCGCAGATTGATCGAGCTGTTGAAGATTATTGTTGGGGTGTTTAAATTCATCGGATGATTCCGGACGCCAAATTTTCGGAGCCTGATCGGACGCGGCGATTCTGGCTCACGCGCGATTGGAGCGATGAATTGCCTGTGCCCCAAAAAACGGTCAATTTCATCATGCTGAATCCTTCCAAAGCAGATGAGGAAAGACCCGATCCAACGATCACCAGATGTGTTGAATTCGCCAAGCGCTGGCGTGGCTTCTCGCGCCTTGTCGCAACAAACTTGATTCCGATCGTCCAGACTTATCCTGCACGCCTTCCTCCGTGGTCCGATATCGATGCGGAAAACAAAGCGCATCTAGTACGATGGATCGGCGAGGCCGATCTAGTTGTAGTCGCTTGGGGAGGCAGCCTAAAGAAAGAGATCGCTGAGAGAATCGACCTTGCAAAGCACATCTCTGCTCTCCGGGAGAACGCACCCGTCGACCTTCACTGTATCGGGCACACCAAACAAGAAGGCGCCACCCGTTCCACCCTTCGCGAGTGGCTTACACTGAAGATCCGATTTTATGGAAGCCGGAGTGAAAAGAGCTACGCCTGGATCCGTTGCCACCCTCGAGCAAGTTCAGTAAGCGCTCTCTTGTTCTCGGGCCAATCGTGTAGCGTCGCGGGATCGAAATCTGCACCGCTCGGCCAAACGAGGGTGTGAACCTCGGGATCGATGCTTACTTGGTCGAACAATTTAGAGTCGCGCAGAGGGCCATACAGTTCGCCGGCAAGAATCGGTCGGAAGTCGATGGTCTGCTCGGAGTTGTCCTCAAAGCCGATGCGCAATGTGTAATCGGAGACGATCTCGAAGGATCGGACTCGATGAATTGGATGATTCACAGGAACAGCGGCTTTATATGCCTCTCGAACAAATTCGCGGTCACATTCCTGGCAATCTCATCCTTATACTCATCCAGCAAATCTAAATAACTATTCCCCTTCTTCGCTGCGACCTTGAAGCCGACGTGTAGCAACTGGCGCAAGCTCGGATTAAATTCCGGGCACGACTGGTCGTGCCGCAGGGCCTTCACATACTGCTCCGACGACCATCGGTTCACCGTCTCGGGCGAAGGCAGCTTGGCCGCATCGATATCGATCACGGTCGCATAAGGCTTACACAATTCGTCCGCATGCGCATACGCGTCGGCGTAAATTTCCTTCGCCATCACGAGGCCATCGCCGCCGCCTTCAGCCAAGCCGATCAGCTCTTCCAGCCAATTTGTTCCCGCCGTCTTCACATGGACGCCCGCGTCGAATTTCTGAAGCGTCTTCTTGATCGGTTCGTAGATCGAAAATTTATCGCTGCCGGAATGCACGCTCAACTTTAAGGTCCCGGGCAGCCCGTAATTTTGAACCGCGAACGCGATCGCCTCGATATCGTCCGAAAACTCCTCCGTGAACTTCGCCACGTCGCCGACGTAATCGACGCCCTTATTAAACCGGCCCGTAAACTTCGGCGCGATGGTCTGAATCGGGATCCCCTCATCGGCAATCGCCACTAAAATAATCAGCAGCTCCACCGGCGTTTGTGGACTGTCAGTCTCGTCCATCGAGACCTCCGTGACGAACGTCCCCGCGCCCTTCGCTGCCTCAATCTTGCGATAAATACGCCCGGCTTCCGTGACTGCCGACAAATACTTCGCGGCCACCGCCCCTACATTTTCGTGCTGCGCCAACTCCGGATGCTTCGCCACAAAAGCGCTCGGATCCGCCGTTTTGCCGATCCAGTCCGCGACGTCGATCGTATAAAAATCGCAAACGTCGAGGAACCCGTCCACCGTCTCAAAATTGATATGGTCGGCGTCGCAGAAATACGGTTTGCGCCACCCCAGCTTGCCTACGGCGGAATCGGCCGCGTGCCGCACGCTTGACGGCTTCGATCCGATAATGGTGTGCTCCCGGTTCGATTTGTTCCACACCGGAATCACGTCGACGCCGAGCTCGGCCGCCTTCATGCATGCCTTCAATTGAGCCTCGGCCTGGTGACCGAAACGGTCGCCGACGCCGAAGGTATATTTCGGAAGAAGTATCGGATTACTCATGGCGTAAGCTTTCAGGATACAGTAGGAAGTTATGTTAAAGTCGTTGGATTTGACGGGCCGCGTTGCCGTAGTCATCGGAGGAACGTCGGGAATTGGCCGCACGCTGGCCTTGGGATTGGCCGAGGCCGGAGCCGATGTGGTCGCCACAGGCCGGCGCGAAAATCTAGTCAAAGAAGTCGCCGCGGAGATCGAAGCTGCCGGCCGAAAATCGCTATCCGTCGCCGTCGATGTACTCAGCCGCTCCTCGGTCGATGAGTTGCGCGACGCTGTCGTGAACCATTTCGGACATGTCGATATTCTGCTCAACGCCGCTGGAAAAATCGGCCGCAAGCCGACGGCAACGTTCCCCGAAGCCGAGTGGGATGAGACATTCAACGTCAACGTAACCGGCGCCCTGCGCGCCTGCCAAGCGTTTTACGAACCCTTAAAAGCCTCCGGCCACGGCCGCATTATCAACATCGTTTCCTTGAATTCCTACGTCAGTTTGCGCGAGGTCGCAGCCTACGCGGCCTCGAAGTCGGCGCTGCTCGCGCTCACGCGCAGCCTCGCCGTCGAATGGTCGGCCGAAGGGATCAACGTCAACGCGATCGCCCCCGGCGTCTTTCGCACAGATCTTAATAAGAACCTCCTTGACTCCACCGATCGTGGCAAGGAACTGCTGCTCCGCACGCCGATGAAGCGCTTCGGGGAGACGGGCGAGCTGAACGGCGCGGCAGTGCTACTCGCCTCCGACGCCGCGAGTTTCATCACCGGCCAGTGCATCATCGTCGACGGAGGATTCCTCGCCTCAGGAGTGAACAGCTAACAAATACCAGGCAGGTATCCAGCAGCAGGTTGAATAGAAACTGATGCTTGGTATTGTCATAGGTGTCGCCGAATGCGGCGGCCAGGAAAGCTGTCAGGCAGCACGCCGCCAAGCAAGTTCCTAATTCGGTCCAACGCAGGACATCCGGAGGCGCGCTTCTCTTGACGATCAACAGCAGTACTCCGCCGGCAATCCCCAGAACCAGCGCAGCGAGAAGAAAAAGGCCAACGCGCGACAACACGCGCTCATGGATGCGGCTCCACAAACCGATCGCGTAGCTTCTGGCCCCAGGAGGCCGTCCAGTGGATTGCACGAAGTTGCCGCAGAACTCCGGCCGCAGTGAAAAGTAGCTTGGAAGGAGCGGTCGAAAATGCCGCCACATCCGCCCCGGCCGTCTCATATAGAATTCAACCAAGCCGACCGGCGTAATCTTTTCGAGCAGAGCGTTCACCAGATATCCGTCAGCAATCCCGCTTTCTGGATCCCACGGGAGCGTTCCGGAGTACCGCGCGTAGTCGGGATTCAAGCCCAGCGCCATCAGGTCAGATCGAGGATCCGGGGAGTCCGGCAGAATCCCATAGAAAATGCCGTCGTAGAGAGTGATCACTTTGGGGGCCGGCAGGATCGAACGAACCATGATGGCGCCCGCAGCGAGCATCGCCAGCACCCCGGCAATCGCCGCCCATCGAGTCTTCCCGTCGAGAGCACGCCACGCGATCACCAGGCCATACACGCCCAGCGGTACGCAAAGCGGCGCATTCTGCGTCTTCGCCATGATCCACAGAATCGCGAAAATGTTCCAGCGCAATACCGCCCCGATGGTGATTCGCTCGCTGGTCGAAAAAGTGATGCTCTCGGCCAATAGAAACAGGAACCAGATACAGGACGCGGGCTCGGTATACAAAGAATTCCAGTACGCGACATAGCCGGCGTCGGTCAACACCAGAAGCATCAGCGCCCAGATGATCCGATACATCGCCAGGACTCGCGTCACGTAAAACAGCCGCGCCAGCGCCAACAGAAACAGCGTCGCGTGCGTCCAACCGAACAGCGTGATATCGAACGTTTTTCGATCCCGAAAGAGATTATGCAGCGCGATGGCAGCCTTCGCGATCACCAACTCTGACGTGAGCTGTTCAAAACGCGGCTGCCGGTAGCTCGGATCCTGGACGTATTCTCGCGTAACGAAATAATATTTGTGTTCGGGCCCCGGTGGCACCGGTGCGTAGCCCAAGGGTCCAAGCACCTTCTGAAAATCGCCCTGATCAGCCAAGCCGACGATCGGCGGAAAAAAGAGCTGCCACCCGACCAGTGCGCCACCGAGCGTCAGGGCAAAAAGCAGCTCTACTGATCGGCGCATTGATTGCCTTCGATCAGGTTCAGCGTGAGCTTCACCCCCGGAGCACCCAGGATGCAGCGTGCTTTCATCTGGTGTCCTGCGATGCGATTCTCGCGAATCACATTGCCCTGTGTAATCGCCGGCCTTTCCGCGCCTCGCCCAAGATAGATGCCCGATTCCAGCATCTCCGGCTCATCGGTCTTAAAGATGCAGCCGAACGTGCGCGCGTTCTCGTTACAGTGCGCCTGATTTAAATGTTCAAGAACATTTCCAATAATATGATGTCCGCTGCCGATAATAAACAATCCTCCGAATTTAGTTCCGTCAATATGGTTGTTTAATATCTCAATATTTTCGGATTGCATGTCCAGATTCGTATTATTCATCACAATCGCGAAGTGGCCGAAGGGATAATCTTCGGCGCGCTTTCGATTCACACACTCATTCTCCCGAACGGAGCCGTCATGGAAACCATCCAGGTCGATGCATTTCCCATTGATTTCCTCAAACCGATTCCGTAAATACACCGTATGATCGACATTGCCGGCCGTGTCGATCCCCACCGGCGTCCCCAAGTTTTCAACGTCGATGATTTCCCCAGGCAGACCAATGTTTACGCCGGTATTGTCTTCCACCCGAACAGCAGTCGCGTGTCCCACCTGAATCGCATCCCGACCCATAGTGTCGAACCGGTTCGCGACAAACAATCCATCCCGCGACCGTGGCGACCTATATAAAGAATGAGTCCACAATGCATTGCCGCGAATCCGCAGGAACGTCGAATCGCGCACTTCAAAATCCGAACAAGCCTCCTCAAATACGATACCGCCCGTCGTATTATTGCGTCCCAGCTTGTTGACTGACCCCGAGTCTTCCACCGACACTTTACGAATATGAACTCCCGTACTGCGGCCGGCCAGCACGGCAAATCCGGCAATATTCTTGAAATGGACATCGGAAATCTCAACCGAATCCGCGCGATCGAACAGTACTCCATTATCGGGATAATAGACGCGAAAAAAATTCTCTGGCGGAGCCATTTCGAGCGTCCTCCCGAGCCCCGCGCGATTGCCGTCCACTGAAAATCCAGTGAGCCGGATGCGCTTTACATCTTCGCCCGAAAGAATCGCCCGCCCTTGGAACTGGTCGGACGCCCTGAGAATCGTATCCGCGCCGGCAATCGTCAGATCGTGCGATCCCCGCGCCAGAGTCAGCTCCGCGGAAACTTCGATCACCCCCGGCGGCAGATGGATCACGCCCGTCAATTGTGAAGCCAGCGTCTTGCGCAAGCGCCCCTCCGGCGATTCCGACCGCAGCTCGGCTACAGCCCAGAAGGCAAAAAGCAGCATCACTCTGAAGTTTTTTCTCAAAAAATCGGTCCGGCTTTAGGAGCCACCATATCGCAAACCTGAAGCGATCCGCTAATCCACCCGTTTCGCCGGCGCGTTCTGCCCTCCCTGGTGGAGAACAATCTGATTTACCACCCCGCTGGCGTCCACTTCGAAGGTGATTTGCGCATCCACCACTTTTAGAAAATATTCTTTTTCTCCTTCCGCGAACAGCTCAAATTTAGGCTGCCCGGTGGCCTGCGCGAAGAGATGATCGCTTTCGCGGGTGATCGTGATCGTGAAAGTCGGAGCCAATTGATACCGGCCCACGTACTTGTCGAACAGTTTCGGATCCACCGCGATCGCCTTCCGCTCTTTGGGGGAAGCGAATGCCGCGCCGGTGAGCAGCGGCGCCTTCGCGTCCAACAAGTGCAGACCGATGTCGTCCACTCCCGCCGCCGTCGAAGCGTTCGCCAGCACCACCACGCCGATTCGCGTCTTCGGATCGTAGCCCATAAATGTGCGGTATCCGCCGGTGCCGCCATTGTGCCAGATAATCGTGCCGCCCGCGGCGTTGGAAAAAATATGCCACGCGAGCGCCACATCGAGACCCGGCGTACCCGTAGGCCTCCGCACATCGAGCATCGCGGCCATCGCCGGCGCCAGCGGACTCTTAACGTATCCCAAATTCGCCGCCACGAACGTCAACATGTCGTTCGTGGTCGATCGCAATCCGCCCGCGCCGGCCAGCGTCGGAAGGTCCCAGTTCGATACCGTCTTCAGCTTGTCGTCGTGCCCCGCCGCCAGCCGCGTCTTCATCCCAGCCGACAAAGTAATGCCCGTGCTTTTCATATCCAGCGGACCCGTGATGCGGGCGCGCACCAAGGCTTCATAATCCATGCCAGCGCGCAGCGCCAATACGTGACCCAGCAGCCCTCCTCCCAGATTGGAGTATTCATATTTGGATCCAATATCGCGCCGCAGGACATAGGAGGATAGGAATGCGTACAACTGGTCAACCGTGTAGTCCGCATAAGGATTGGCCGGATCCTTTGGCTTCAAATTGCCGGGCAGCCGCGGCAAACCCGACGTGTGGGTCGCCAGATCCTGTAGCGTAATCTGCTTCCCGTTCCGCTCCGGCATTTTGATGCCCGCAGGCAGGAATTTCGAAACGGGGTCCGTCAGCGCCACCTCACCTCGCTGCACCATATCGGAGAGCAGCAGCGAAGTGAAAACCTTCGACATGGAACCGATTTCGAAAACAGTGTCGCCGTCTAACGCGCGCGCGTCGCCAGTTTCCAGAGCGCCGTAGCTGACCACCTTGCGCCCCTCGGGACCGATCATTCCCACCACGATCCCAACGCTCTGGTGAAATTCATCGACGCGTTGTTTTAGCACCCCGCGAATCTCAGAATCCAGGGGCTGCGCAGCAATCACCATCGCCGTTGCGAACAGACAAAAAGTGCTCTTTCGTATCATAATCCGTTGGTCCTCTCGATTTCGTTTAACTGATCGATCTCCCGCCGCAGTTCCCACCGATCCATTATCCTTCTCACGCAGACGCCCACGATCCAAAGGGCCAGCAGAACCAGGAAAGGGATCATCCGGACCAGCGTTCCGGTCCTGATCCCAACACTGATCACCGGCACAGTAAAGGCGGCCAGCGCCAGAACCACCGGCGCCAGAAACCACCATAAAAACCGCCCGGAAAGAGCACGCCGCCGCTCCACCTCCCGCCGGTACGATTCGAGACCGGTGCTTAAGGCTGTGTCACCCGGCATGGTCATGATCCTTCTGACGGAGACGCCCACGATCCAAAGGGCCAACAGAACCAGGAAGGGGATCATCTTGACCAGCGTTCCGTTCCTGATCCTAGGAATCAGCACGGGCACAGTAACGGCGATCAGTGCCAGAATCACCAGCACTAGAAACCACCATAGAAAGATGCCGGCGCTTGACCCCGCGTCTCCCGTCCGCGACCACATTCCCCGATGGAGGAAATACTGCCCCACCAGGCTCCAGACAATGGCCAACGCGAACATCGCTCGCACCACCGGACCGTCGACCCATGCAATGGCGTAGCCGCACAAAAAGAGGATCACCAGCGGCACCGTGACACCCAGGAGCGTCTTGGAGCGTAGTGCCCGTGTCTTTAGCCGGATCGTTTCCAAGGTCATGAGGGATGGGTCCGTCGGCTGGCTTTGCCAGATTGTTTTCGGGTCAGGCATGGTCGCCTCCTTCGTAAAACCGCCGCGCCAGAATGTTCTTGATCCGGTGTATCTTCATCGCCACGTTCCCCGGAGACAGACCCGTGATTTCTCCGATCGATACCGCGTCCATGTCTTCGAGATAAGAAACGATGACCTGCCGATCGAGTGGCTTGAGATGCTGAATCAACACCGATAGCCGCTCCAGATTCCTGCGCTGGTCCGCGGCGAGGTGGTCCTCTTCCTTATCAGGCAGCATTTCGAGCTCTTCCAGACTCACCAGTTTCGAAAAGATCCTCCGCTCGCGAAGAACATGGGACGCGGCCACATGATGCGCAACCCTGTAGACCCAAGTCCGTAGAGAACAGCGCGCATCATACCGCTGGAAACTCCGCCACAATTGAAAATGAATGTCCTGACTCAAATCGCGACGCTTGTCCGGATCAGCCTCGTAAGCGCCAGCCAGCCTTTCAAGCGCAGCCCCATACTGCTCCGCCGCGTCCCGATACAACTCATCCTGACCAGCCCCAGTCGAAATGGCTTCAATTCCCCCCACATTCAAGTTAGTCGCTCAGCAAAGAATTTTCTAACAAATTCGAATAGAAAAATATGAGCGCCCGCGTGCCGTGTCGATAGCAACGAAAACCCGGTGTGGTGAGCACGTGGCGCACGCCCCCGGCGTGCCGCGTCGACACTCGTGTTTTGGATGCGCCCGATTTGCCGTACCGGCAGCAATGAAAACGCCGACACTTCCGAACCGGGCAGAGCCGTGACCGCAGGGAGCGGAGTCTTCGTGAACGTTTTCGAGAGTGTCGACATAAGGCACGCGACGCCTTGTGGGGCCGCCAATCTTGGCGGCTCTGGTCGCTTCATTTCTATGGACGAACAGAGGGATCCGCCGCCCCCGGCTGGTTACTTCTTGAAGAACCAAAGCCAGAAACACTCTTGGCCAGCGCCGACGCGATAACCAGGCTCAAATCCACATCTTTCGGCCAGGGAGACGGCGTCCGCGTCTGAGAGACTGACTCCGCACCAGGTATCGTCCGCATCGCGCTCCAGCTCCACGTAGCCCTGGACCTCGAACTTAAAGAGCGCCTTTGGCCGCAGTAACTCGCTCACCTGGCGGACGTAATTTTCAATAATTCGATGCGACGGTATGTGCTGGAAACAACAAGACGAGAAGGCAAAGTCGAAAGTCCCCGAGAGATCGGCAAGGATCGAGAGGTCCATTCCATCGTTTTTATGGATAAAGACGTTGCTTTGGTGCCGGCACGCCTCGCGGGCAAGAAGAATCATTTCCTCGCTGACATCCACCGTATGGACCTCCCGAAACAGCTCCCCAAGTGCCCGTGTAACCCGGCCTGAGCCGCAGCCGATTTCGAGAATCCTCATCTCTTCCGGGCGCCTGCCCTGGAAAATGTTTTGTGTGTCAGTGAGAATCTCGTTCGCTACCGTTCTGCGCCCACCTTCGAAGAAGTCCTCGTCCGACCAGCCCCACTGCGAATTCACCACGTAATGGTGGGCATTCTCCCTAGCCCGGGCATCCCAATCCCTTCCGATTTTTTCCAGCAGGGTGGACTGATCTATTTCCATCACGAAGGGTCTCACTGTTCATCTTGCGCTGAGCGATTAAGGCTCGACGGTACCATCTATTTTCTATTCTGTTTTTTTTGAGGAACCTGTCAATAGTTGTTTTGCTTTCTTTCGGGATTTCCTGATATTTGTTATCGGCTTGCTGTGGAGCAGGGCTAGGGTGCTTTTCCAAAATGAAGTTCAGGCGACGGAGATGTCGCTGGTATAAGATTCAGAATTTCGCAGGTAATGTGCCTACTTTTAGAGCAGATGCGCCGGCGTAGCCCTCATTTTCCACTTCCCTCTGCCGCGCAGCCGGACATTTACTTCTTCGAGCGACCCGAAAAATCCCGCGAAGGAGTTCTGTAGCGTCCTCGGCCGCCTCCGCGTCTGCCGGAAATCGCGAGGCCTGAACTGGTCCGTCGAGGAGATCACTGCCGCCCCCATCGGCCGGTATTCGTGAGTCCCTTGGGCCCACGCCAATCCGTTGTCGAGGTCGATCCAAAGGCCAAATCCCATTGCCTCTCCATTATGACGTTGGTCTCCAAAGTGCTTCAATAGGAGTGATGCCAACCACGTTGCGGATTGCACCTGCCCGGTTTATGCCGTTTGCCCTCCTGCTTGCCCTGGGTTGTTTTGACACGGTCGGGGCACAAAATCTGACGGTCAGCAGTACCACCCTTGCCTTTTCCGCCGCGCCAGGCGTGAATCCGCCCACCCAGACGGTCAGTACCGGCAGCACGGGCAGCAGCTTCAACTTTACGATCGCCTACACGGCCCCCTGGGTTTCCGCTGCCACCGGAATTTTCGAGGGCGCCACCGGTACCACCGGCCAGACTCTCACCGTGCAAGTCACCTCCTCCTCGCTCGCCAGCGGCAACTACAGCACGGCCATCACGCTGACCCCTGAAAATGGATCGCCCGCAGTCACCATCACCGTCACGCTTACTGTCAGCGGAGCGGGAAACACGACCTATGTTCTGACCCCGTCTCTGACGCAGCTCTACTTCGGTTATCAGCTCAATCAAGCCGCCCCGGCCGCCGATACGGTGCAGATTACCAGTACCGGCATCGCACTGCCGATTTCCGTCAGCACCAGCGTAACCACCAGCCCGAATTGTCCCTCCGGCTGGTTGCAAGTGACCTCATCGGCCAGCACCACCCCGGCCACGCTCACCGCCAACGTCGTCCCTAGCGGCCTCGGCGCAGGAACGTGCGGTGGCTCCATCACGGTCACGTCGAATACGGCTTCGAACGGCACCACTTCGACGGTCATTCAGGTGCTCCTCTATATCAGCGCCAACCCGCTGCTAAATGTAGGTATTCCGGCGGGAATCACGTCGGTCACGCTACAGCAGGGAGCCTCGCCGGCGGTATTTAATATCCTGCTCACCAGTTCGAATCCCGCTGTGCCTGTGAATTTCACCGCGTCGGCATCGAATGCCTCGTGGCTGGCCCCGCCCACTCCCGCGAGCGGCGCTACGCCCCAAAGCCTCTACGTCCAGATCACTCCCGGAACGCAGCTTGCGGCGGGAACTTATAACGCCTCGATTACCATCAATTCGAATACGCTCTTTGGCGGCTCGTTAACAATTCCCATCATGTTTACGCTGCTTCCGAGCAATTCCGTCGGCGTATCGCCTTCCGGTGCGCAAAGCTTCACCGAATTGCAAGGCGGAGCGCTGCCGGCGCCAATTGCGCTGACTCTCACTGAAACTACGAGCGCCTCCTATACCACCTCGATCACGCCGGGCCCCGCGGGCGGAGCTTGGTTGCAGGTAAGTCCAAGTACCGGAACGCTTTCCGCGGGCTCGCCGAGCACACTCAACTTGAGCGTGGCTCCGAACTCGCTCGGCCAAGGCGGCTATTCGAGCACGGTGACCATCACGTTTATCCCCTCGACCATCCCTGCGATTACCATCTTTGTCAGCCTGACCGTGAGTCCGCCGGCCGCGGGCTTGGTCGCCACGCCTGCTTCTCTTTCATTCAGTTATCAAACAGGCGCAGCATCGCCGGCTTCGCAGAGCGTCGGGATCAGCAACGCCGCAGTCGGGTCCCTTCCGTATGCCCTTGGATCGATTAGCGATAGCTGGATTACCGTTACTCAGGGGACCGGTAATACGCCAGGAACTGTTTCTGTTTCCGTTGCTCCGCAAAATCTTCAGCCGGGATCGTATACCGGTTCCTTTACGCTCACCTCGACTACCGCCGGCATAGCCAGTTTGACGGTTCCGGTTTCGTTATTTATATCCGCAAATCAGACGCCGCAGCCGTTTATTATTGGCAATAATTCAAGCGGGGTCGGCAGTCAGCTCGCGCCGGGCGAGATTATTTTTATAAAGGGCTCCGGCCTAGGACCCGCAACGGGGATAATTGGAATCAATACAACACTTGGAGGGGTTCAGGTCTCGTTTAATGGAACTCTGGGAACGCTGCTCTACGTTTCGGCCACGCAAATCGATGTGGTTGTTCCTTACGAGGTTGCGAGCCTGCCGACGACAACAGTCATCGTGACGTATCAGGACGCTCCTTCGGCTGGTCTGCAACTACCTGTCGTTTCAGCGGCTTTGGGGCTCTCCACATCCAATGAAACTGGGACTGGGCAGGCGGCGGCGCTGAATTTGTCCGGTCCGAACCCCTATAATTCGGCTTCCACACCGGCGCAAGCTGGAACCTACATTTCGGTTTATGGAACAGGTGGAGGGCAGACGAATCCGGCTAGCTTTGACGGGGAGATCAGCCCCACCACTAGCCTTTTACCCCTTGCATTGCAACCATTTGTGACGGCCACCATCGGTGGACAACAGGCCACGGTTCAGTTCGCCGGCGCGGCGCCGGGCGAGATCACCGGGGTGACGCAATTTAACATCCTGGTGCCGGCCGGGGTCAGCGGTCCCGCTCTGCCGATTGTGATTACGATTAACGGGTCGACGGTGATCCAAAGTCAGGCCGGAGTGACTGTAGCGGTTCAATAAACGGCCATAAAGTACGAAAATGTACGCTCCAAAGACGCTTAATCGACCATAAATGGCATCCTTAATCAACGTTTCCGCGATCTCGAAGACCTTCGGGATCGCGCCTCTTTTTGAAAATATCACGCTCAATATCGGAGAAGGAGACAGGCTTGGCCTGATCGGGCCGAATGGGGCGGGGAAGTCGACGCTGCTCGAAATTCTCACCGGACTCCGCGAGCCCGATAGCGGCAATGTCGCCCTCAAGAAGGGAACCCGGCTCGCTTATGTGACCCAGGATTCACAGTTTCCCGCAGGGCTTACAGTTCGGCAGGTGGTGCATGCGGCGATGGCCGAGGCGAAGGTCCCTGAGGAAGAGAAACTGGCGCGCGAGGCCGAGACGCTGGGGCGGGCGGGGTTTGAAAATTTCGATCAGGAGGCGTCTAGTTTATCGGGCGGGTGGCGCAAGCGGCTGGCGGTGGCGGAGGCGCTGGTGCGGTCGCCCGATATTGTGATGCTCGATGAGCCGACGAACCATTTGGATCTGGCTGGAATCGCGTGGCTGGAAGAGATGCTCAACGACGCATCGTTCGCTTGCGTCGTCGTGAGCCACGACCGGTATTTTCTGGAGAACGTGGCGACGGCGATGGTGGAGCTGAATCCGGCGTTTCCCAACGGGACCTTTTACGTGACGGGAAATTACAGCACGTTCCTCGAAAAAAAGGGCGAGTTCCTGCACGCCCAAGCCAAGCATCAGGACGCGCTGGAGAACCGTGTGAAGACGGAGATGGAGTGGCTGCGGCGCGGTCCCAAAGCGCGGGCGACGAAATCGAAGGCGCGGATTGATAAAGCGCAAGAAATGATCGGCGAGTTGAAGGATTTGAAAATCCGGACGCGCGTCGAGCTGACCGATATCGATTTTTCGGCAACCGATCGAAAGACGAAACGGCTGGTGCATCTGGAAGGCGTGTCGCATGGATTCGGCGAATCGGTTTTATTCGACGGAACGAATTTTACGATCACGGCGGGCATGCGGGTGGGCTTGGTTGGCGCCAACGGCAGCGGAAAGACCACACTGCTGCGGCTGTTGAAAGGCGACATGCAGCCGATGCGCGGCGAGATTCAAAAGGCCGACAATTTGCGGATCGTTTCTTTCGATCAGATCCGGGAGATCGATCAGAATCTAACGCTGCGGAGGGCGCTGGCGCCGGATAGCGACTCCGTGATTTACCGGGACAGGGTGACTCATGTGGCTTCGTGGGCGGCGAAGTTTTTATTTACGAGCGAGCAATTAAATCAGCCGGTGCGGAGGTTATCGGGCGGCGAAAGGGCTCGGGTATTGATTGCGAAGCTGATGCTGGAGCCCGCGGATTTACTGCTGCTGGACGAGCCGACCAACGATTTAGATATTCCGACGCTAGAGATTTTAGAAGAGAGCTTGCTGGATTTTCCGGGCGCGCTGGTGCTGGTGACGCACGATCGATATTTGCTGGATCGGGTGGCGACGGTGGTGCTGGGGCTCGATGGAAAGGGCGGGGCGGAGCGGTTCGCGGATTATTCGCAATGGAACGAATGGCAGACGGCGAAGAAGCCGGTGAAAGCGTCGAATGTGCCGGTTGCAAAGGCGGCTTCAGTAAAGAAGAAGTTGTCGTATCTTGAAGCTCGGGATTACGAGACGATTGAGCATCGGGTGACGGAGGCGGAGCTGGCGTTGGAGGCGCAGCACGATGCGGTGCAGCATGCGGCTTCAAAGGGTGGAAAAGAGTTGGAGGCGGCAATGGCGGAGCTCGAGAAGCGGCAGGAGACCGTCGATGATTTGTATGCGCGGTGGGCGGAGTTAGAGAAGAAGCTGGGGTGAAAACATCCACAAGACTCCGCTCCCTGCGGTCACGGCTCGGTAGAGGTCCGGAGGCGTCCGGTGCTTTCATTGGTAGCGCCCCACAGTGTCGCAGAGATATCGTTATCGGGGAGGCGATGTGGATGTGGGCGATGGTGGGCGATGGTGGCGATGGGCGATGGGGACAGACAGAATCGTCGGGCTCAAAAATATGCCGAATCGTGCAGACAGCTCCGTCCCCTTCACGATTCTAACCCTGCGCACCCCCTTTTTTAATCCCTCCGCGGCGAAGACTTAGCGATAATCCTCGAATTCACACGTCCCGCCAGGCCCATTCGTCCGCTGTCGGTTAACGGGTGTGATATCACGAACCCGTCCGAGAGCTCCGATGACCGGTAAATCGAGCGAAATCCGTCGATTTTCATAAAGGGGACGGAGCCGTCTGCGTCGTCTGCGAACATTTAGTCCGTGTCGATTCTGTCTGTCCCCTTCGACCCCTTCGACCCCCCCTTCGACCCCCTTCGACCCCCCCTTCGGCCTCAGCCACGGCTTTCTACCGAAGGCGGCGGAACCGCGTGATAGTCGTGAAGTATCCGAAGCAAACGTAGCAACTCTCGCCTGTCTGCTGGAGCCAAGGGTGCCAACGCACGGTCCTCCGCCTCTGCGAGGCCAGCCTTCAGACGCGCAAAGCGAGCTTTACCCGTTTCTGTCATCTCAACAATATTCTGGCGGCGGTCGTCGGGATCTGAAATGCGCGTGACTATACCTTCTGCCTCGAGCGCATTGACTACCGCGTTCATATCGCTGCGGTCGATATTCGTCCGTCGACAGAGTTCGGCCTGCGACACGGCGCCAAACGCATCGAGCGTAGCAAGCGCGGCGAGCTGGTAGCGATGAGTCCCCTCCACAGCGAGGGCTTCGCTCACGACTCTGCCGACCAGGATGGCCGTCTGATTCAGCAACCGAGACGCCAGATTGCGCCATAGAGGTGCTTGGCCCGCATGTCGAGTGATGTCCATCGCGCCCCGAAAAAGATTGGTGACACCAACAATTTACCATTGCCACCACCGCTAGTTTATGTTAGATTGTTGGTGACGCCAACGATCTAACTAAATATATCGCTATTTCAAGCGGTTCGTCGGCTCCTCCAATCGGTTTCTGAGAAAGCGAAGTGAGAACTACCTATGGCGAAAGTGCATGTTTTAAGAGGCCAGGACCGCGTGTTCGGCTTTACGCTCGATGAGCAAGGGACGAACCTGCCGCGGCAATATGGCCCTTGGACCGCCTTCAAGACGATAGAGCTATACCACGACGAACCCTACCAAGGCGTTGATGTGAGTGTTTGCCTGGACGACATCAGCAAGCATGGGTTTCACTTGACCGCCGCGCATAAGCGCATCACGCACCTTGCGGTGCCGGTCATGGGCGAGCGAGCGTTGGTTCTGGGCGGCGGCGGAGCATCAGGCAATGCCTGGGCAATCGGCGTCGTCGCCGGCCTGTTTGACGGCGGGTTGGATGTGACCCAGGCCGATCTGATCATCGGGACGTCGTCCGGATCGACAGTGGCGGCTCAGATAGCCAGCACGACCCGACCGCCCGAACTGCTTGCCGCCATCCTTGCTGGTGTGCCCCAGGCCGCTGTGCCCCCACTGCGAACGGGTCCGGCCGGATCCGGCGCTGGACGCGTTCCCATCGGGCCGGTAGCGAACCATATGGAGATAATAAGCGGAATCATCGGCGCCGCTCAGGATGCGCCCGATATGCGCCGCCGCTTGGGTGCGGCGGCGCTCGAAATGGATGCGGCGCCGGACGGCTCCAAGCAAACGCAGTGGCGCTCTACCGTCGCCGCTCGGCTGCCGAGCCACGATTGGCCGCAGCGAACGATGCTCATCACGGCTGTCGATGCCCATACCGGTGAGCCGGTCGTGTTCGACCGCCACAGCGGAGTCGAACTGGTGGATGCCGTCGCCGCCAGTTGCACCAATGGATTCGGCGTCCCTCCCTACGGTATCGGCGAGCGCCGCTACATCGACGGAGGCTACCGGGCCAACCTGAACGCCGATCTGGCAGCCGGATACGCGCGGGTGCTGGTTCTGTCACCATTCGGCGGCAGATGCTTGCATCCGTTGGAATGGGGCACCCATCTCGCGGCACAGGCCGACGAACTACGCGCACGCGGCAGTAGAGTCGAAACCATCTTCCCGGACAGCAACTCTCAAAACGTACTCGGCGATGGCATGACCGTGATGGATTTGTCGAGGCGCGGGCCCTCCGCTCAAGCGGGTTACACCCAAGGCAGCGCCCTTGCCGAGCAGCTCACTGAATTCTGGCGCTGACGCCTACGGGGCGACGAGGACGGGGCGGGACGGAGCGGGGACAGACAGAATCGACGAGCTCAAAAATATGCCGAATCGTGCAGACAGCTCCGTCCCCTTCACGATTCTAAGCCTGCGCACCCCCCTTTTTAAACCCTCCGCGGCGAAGACTTAGCGATAATTCTCCAATTCACAGGTCCCGCCAGACCCATTCGTCCACTGCTGGTTAAAGGCGTGTGATATCACGAACCAGTCCGAGAGCTCCGATGACGGGTAAATCGAGCGAAATCCGTCGATTTTCATGAAGGGGACGGAGCCGTCTGCCTCGTTCGCGAACATTTAGTCCGTGTCAATTCTGTCTGTCCCCTTGGCCCCAAAGGCGTGTGATATCACGAACCAGTCCGAGAGCTCCGATGACGGGTAAATCGAGCGAAATCCGTCGATTTT
>Ga0116129_1000050_pt1 | contig 87532 bp, 67 predicted proteins | sample June2015DPH_17_2_FD_89732 | JGI IMG/M metagenome (GOLD analysis project Ga0116129, IMG submission 89732) | Peatland microbial communities from SPRUCE experiment site at the Marcell Experimental Forest, Minnesota, USA - June2015DPH_17_10 | ecosystem: Environmental > Terrestrial > Soil > Wetlands... | reverse complement strand
GGTGGCGTTGAGACTGGCGAGTTCGAAGCCGTGGCCGTGGGTGATGGCGTCGGTGGGGCAGGCTTCGACACAATAACCGCAGAAGATGCAGCGGTTGTAGTCGATGTTGTAGACCTTGGCGTAACGCTCGGCGGAGGAGATGCGCTTTTCTTCGGTGTTCTCGGCTGCCTCGATGTAGATGCAGTTGGAAGGGCAGGCGGCGGCGCAGAGGAAGCAGGCAACGCATTTTTCGAGGCCGTTTTCGTCGCGCTGGAGCTGGTGTTTGCCGCGAAAGCGCTCCTGGAATTTTGCGCCGCGCATGGGACCTTTGCCGTCGGGATAGTTCTCGACTTCGGTCGGCTGGAAGACCTCTTTCAGGGTGATGCTCATACCCTTGGCAATGGCTGCGGCGTCGCGGACGATAGACATATGTTGAGTATACGACGGGGGCGCGGTAGGCTGAAAGCCATGAACAGAGCCGCTGCTTGTATCGCCTGGATGTTTGTCTCGTGCGCAGTGATGATGAGCCCTCGATTGTCCGTGGCGCAGACGAGCGAGCCGGGTTCGAGGCAAGAGCAGATGCATGCTCCCGCTCCGGTTTCCGCGAGCCTGACGCTGACGATCGATGGGAAGGCGACGACGCTGTCCGTTGCCGAGTTGCAGGCGATGCCGCAGAAGACAGTGAATGTGCATAACGAGCATACGAAGGCCGATGAGAGCTACACCGGCGTGCTGCTAGGCGATCTGCTGGCGAAGTATGGATTTCCCGTGAGCCAGGCGACGCATAGGAAGATGCTGCGGAGCTATCTGGTGGCCGAGGGGACCGACAAGTACTGGGTGCTGTACTCGGTGACTGAAGTGGAAGGCTCTGAGCATGATGCGAATGTGATCGTGGCGACGGCAATGAATGGGAAACCCCTGGGTGAGGATGGTCAGTTGAAGCTGATCGATAGTGGGGACAAGAAGCCACAGCGATGGGTGCGGAATTTGACGGCGATTACGGTGAAGAGCGCGGAGTAGATCAATCGCATCGGCTATATCGTTTCATCTGCCGAAGGTGTAGGTGAGTTTGAGGAGTCCGTTGTCAACGCCATAGTTGGTTGGCGCAGTGTAGGCGTTGGAGAAGTGCTGGATCTGATACTCGAGGCGAAGGGATTGGGACGGAGTCCGGAAATATTCGACGCCAGCACCCAACTGAAATGTGAAGTTGAATGATCCACCCGTGTCAACGGGAATCTTTTTTGATGAGAGCAGGATGCCAGTCAGAATGGAGCCTGTGGGCTGCCATCGTCTGTGCGGGAGGAGATTAATTCTTGTGCCTAGTGGCGATAGGCCTTCCACATAGGTCCAGCGGCGTCCACAGTTGATAGTGACGGTACCAGCATCCAAAACTCCAGTGGTTGGGTCCGTGACAGAAAAGCTCTCCGAGAAAGGTCTGCACTGAGGGCTCGCTACTGGAGCGAGAACAATCGTCTGTGCAGGTGGTGGGGATGTTTCGACGATCGTTTCCACGACTGTAAGGTCACTCTCTGCAATCAGTGGACGAAACTCTGCTGTGTATTTCCAGACGAGGTGTCTGTTTGATTTCAGACGTCGTTCGTACTGGAATCCGAGTTCGGTAAATTTACGGCCTTCAGCATTTCCAAGAACGATGTGGCTTGAGTCGTTGGAGTAGTCGACGAAGGCAGCGAAGGTGTTTTTGCTGCCGAAGCTGGGTGCGCCTTCGATTTGAGCATTGACTGGTGAAGCAAGGATAAGAAAGGCTGCAAGACTCCAAACTACCGCTGACTTCATTCGGTCCCCGGATTTCAATCAAGTAAAGCGATTCTACTTGTACGTGATTGGAGGCTCCTATAGGTCTCCGATTTTTTTCCGGGTTTTCTGTGTTCACGGGATACGTGCGCTATCGGTCAGAGGACTTCTCATGACTTCGTGGTGTCAGTTGATGGCTGCGTGGATGATTGCCCATGTAGCTATGACACTGGCGGCAGTAGTCAGGCCACCATATTTTGCGTAGATCTGAGCGGCCGTGTCACCTGCCTGCTTGATCTGATTGGTGGGGTCCGGTATCTGCGGATCAGAGGCATTGCGCACCGCATGCCAGGAGAGGTTGGGGATTCCCTGCAACGCGCTGGCAACCATAGCGTCGCCCATATCGCAGGCTTGTCCGAGGCCCTGAAGCTTGTAGTAGTTTGAGGAGTCGTCGAAGGCGAAGAAGTCGGTGGTAACGATAGCATCGCTGGCGGAACTCCATATTTTTGGGGTGCTTCTTGCATTGGGGATTCGCGAGGCGTTGGGCTTAGTGAGCGCGGGTGTAATTGCTGCGAGGGTTCCGGCGGGTAATTTCGATGCAGAGAAAACGGCGTCGTGCCATGGCTCATTCTTGAATTGAGTTCTACAGTCGAAGCGCACCTTGCCGCCAATGATGACGTCTCCCAATAGAACGTCGGCGCCGATCCCTCCACCGGTGCCTGTTGTGATGAACAGTTTGGGCTGGACCGTCTGCGCGATCTCGGTCATCAGTTTTTTTACGGGCGTAGCCGGGCCGTCGTAGTCCAGATGAAGACCACTCTTCATCAGCAGGACCTTTGCCTTTCCAATTTGGCAGGGAATGTAGAGCGCGAGGGTGTGATAATTGCGCGCCATATCGGGTGCGCTGTCGTTGAATGGGGCTACTCCACCGGTCACCAGGGGGATGTACTGCGCTACATTGTGCCGGTAGAGATACCAGGTGTTGGTCGGGTGTCCAGGTGTGAGCAGAGTTGCCAGAGCAGCGGCTTCGGCCGCTGTCCAGGTGACTACAACAGCATCGTACCCTTTGAAGCGCGAGAGGTCGTCGGTGTCTTTTGGTGGCGGAGAGAGAGGAATGACAATAGGAGCCGCACCAGACGGCCATGGAATAGCTGTGGGCAGCTGAGCCGCAGGGGCCAAAAAGGCCGCCTCCAGCCCGGCGTTGCGAAACCGCTGTTGCGGCGCGGACGGATCGTAGTTGAGTCTGACGTCTTCAAAATTAAGCGGGGCCGGCATGGCTGCATCCTCACTTTCATCTGCAGAGACCAGAACTGACAGGACATCGCAAGGCAGCATTGGTAATGCGTATTGAATACGGGAGCCGAGGGCCGGGATCCAGGAGTGTCCAAAGCAACCAGAAGGACGGGTTTGTTTCCTGTCCAGTTCGTTGTCAGATTATCGACCTGTTTCCTGCAATGAGCAAGAACTTCTGCTGCAAGGTTTCTCAAGATTCACTGCTCGGTCAACAAATCGACTGCTATTCGATGCCAAGTTTTTTCCAGAGAGCGTCGATTTTTGTTTCGACTTCGGGGGCCATGGTAAGCATCGGGGGCCATGGGCGGGTGAAGCCCTCTGCGGCCCATTTGCGGGTGGCGTCGATGCCCATCTTGCTGCCGTAGTTGGGGAGGCGGCTGGCGTGGTCGAGCGAGTCGACGGGACCGAGGGTGAACTGGATGTCGCGTTCGGGGTCGATATTGTTGGTGGTGCGGAGCGTGACTGCGGCCAGGTCGTGGACGTCGCAGTCCTCGTCTACGACGATGATGCACTTGGTGAACATGGCCTGGCCCATCGCCCAGATGCCGTTCATGACCTTGCGGGCGTGGCCTGCGTATGATTTTTTGATCGCGACGATCATCAGGTTGTGGAAGACACCCTCCGGGGGGAGATTGACGTCGACGATCTCGGGGAGGGTGAGTTGCATGAGCGGGAGAAAGATACGCTCGACGGCTTTGCCCATCCAGGCGTCTTCCATTGGGGGCTTGCCTACGATGGTGGCGGCGTAGATGGGGTCTTTGCGGTGCGTGATGGCGGTGAGATGGAAGACGGGGTAGTCCTCCTGCATGGTGTAGAAGCCGGTGTGGTCGCCGAAGGGGCCTTCGGTGCGGAGTTCGCCGAGCTGGACGTAGCCTTCGAGGATGTACTCGGCGTTGGCGGGGACTTCGAGGTCGACGGTTTCCGCTTTGACTAGTTCGAGGGGCTTCTGGCGGAGGAACCCGGAGATTAAATATTCTTCGACGTCGGGGGGGGCGGGGACTATGGCGCTGAAGGTGGTGGCAGGGTCGGTGCCGATGGCTACGGCTACCTCCATGCGGTCTTCGCGAATGCGGGTGATGGTGTTTTGGTTGAGAGTGTGAAGTGAGGATGCGGCTGTCGTGCCTCCAGCGGTGAGGGCCATGAGGTCAACGTTGCTGGCGTGGTCGGGTGTGGTGGCGCGGAGGCGGTCGCGCATGTGCTCGGCGGCTACCTTCTGGCGTTGCCAGTGCATGCCGGTAGTGCGGGCGTCGTAGACCTGCATGCGGTACATGCCTACGTTGCGCTTGCCGGTGCGCGGGTCTCGGGTTATGACGCAGGGGAGGGTAATGAATGGGCCTCCGTCCTGTGGCCAGGTTTTCAGGATGGGGAGTTCGAGGAGGTTGACGTCTTCGCCACGGTCGATGACTTGCTTGCAGGGGGCGTCTTTGGCGGCGATGACCTTGGGGAAGAAGCTGCCTACTTCGGCTAGTGTGGGGAGGAGTTTCAGCTTGTCCATGAAGCTGGTTGGGGTTTCTGGTTTGAGGAGAGTGCGGATGCGATTGGCTATAGCGTCGAGTGAGTCGGTTTCGAGGGCGAGCTGCATGCGGCGGAGGCTGCCGAACTGGTTCATCAGGACTTTGGCGCCGGGATGGCCTTTTACGTTTTCGAAGAGGAGAGCGGGGCCTCCGGCTTTTGGAGTGCCTCGGCCTAGTTTTGCCGTGCGGTCGGCTATTTCGGCCATTTCTAGGTCGGGCGAGACTTCTACGGTGATGCGTTTGAGCTCGCCGGCTTTCTCGAGGGTTTTGATCCAGTCGCGCAGGTCGGTGTAGGCCAATTCGTTCTCCTCGGGTGGGGTCCCCCCTCCCCGGTAAAAGTGTGCAAAGTCTTCGAAGGAGAGACTTTAGGTCTGGACTTCGGGTTGTGTTGCAGTCTGCTTGTTTAGTTTAGACCCTTGCGAGGGGATGAGTTTGTCAAGTTATGGGGGTTTGACTTAGTGGCCGAACAAAAGCAGGTCTTCCGTCTACGGCGAAGGATGACAGCTTTTGAGGACGCAGCGAGAAGCGAAGGAGTAAGAGCCGATCAGATTTTTAGGAAGAGGCGTTTGCGGTAGAGGAGCCAGTTGGGGATGAAGCAGACGGCTACGAAGGCGATGGCGAAGGCTAACGAGGTGTTGTTGGTGCTGCCCTTGAAGGCGAAGAGGTTGTGGTAGATCCAGAACCATGCGGTGACCGGCTTGCCGTTGGGGCCGATGTTGTTGGGGATTTTGAGCCAGATCAGGTTTTCGACGATGAACTCGGATACACAGAAGGCGACGATAGCGTTCGAGCCGAAGACCAGCCAAGGCCAGGTGAGCCACTTCCCTGCTTTGGTTTCGTTGAGGCGGCGGATGTCGATGAGCCAGTAGAAAATGGCGAGCAAAAGGAGAGCCCAACCAGCGGCGAAGAGGACGTAGGAGCTGGTCCAGAGGTTTTTGTTGATCGGAAACCACAGGTTCCAGAATGAGCCGGTGGCCAAGCCAAGGAGTCCGCAGAGGAAGAGTCCGATGGCGCAGTGCTCGGGGGTGATTGTTTCCGTGATTGGAACATGTTCGGGAGCGGTTTCCACTGTGGCGGTATTTTCGATTTGGCGTGGTGTTGTTCCGACTCCGGTTCTGCGGAGCATGAGTGCGGTGATTGAACCGAGGAGAGTGGTAGCAATGGCAGGGAGAGTGCTGAGGAGGCCCTCGGGGTCGCGGGTGTACTGGTAGAGGCGGCCGGTGTGGATCGTTCGCTGGAGGAAGCCGGTGACGCCGCGGTCGATCCAGGCAGCCAGATTGCGGTCGGGGTCAAGCAGAGGGATGTCACGTGTAGGGATGCCGAAGCCGGGTACGGGAACAAAGCGCATGAGCGCCCAGTAGCTGAGGAGGATGCCGATGACGATGACGAGGAGGTTTGCGGCTTTGCGCGTGACGAGACAGAGGAGGGCGACAGCAAAGTAGCAGAGAGCTATGCGGGTGAGGACTCCGTAGACGCGGAGTTGAGCGAAGTGGAAGTGAGGGTAGAGGTTGAAGAAGAAGTCGAGCGCGAGGATGATGGCGGTGCGGCGGAGGACGTGGAGAGCGAGGAGGCTGCGGGATTCGCCGCGACTGATGCGGGAGTCGAGCGAGAGGATGATGGAGGCGCCGACGAGGAAGAGGAAGTTGGGGAAGACGAGGTCGGTGAGGGTGAAGCCGTTCCATGCGGCGTGGTCGAGTTGGGAGTAGGTGTGAGCCCAGTCGCCGGGGTCGTTGACGAGGATCATGAGGGCGATGGTGAGGCCGCGGAGGACGTCGATGGAGAGGACGCGGCTGGATGGGGCGGAGCGTGGAATGATGTTGCCGCGCATTTGGAACATCATCTCTCAAATGCAAAGGATTTGGAGGGAATTTTTGGTGATCCTCCGTTTTCGATCAGGTGCGTCGTCATTATGCGACTACTACCGTCCTGAAGCGGCGCGCCTTTTCGAAACATCCAGGTCTCTGCCTGGGCAGCGCCACGACTGTCTGGACTTCGTTGACTTTGGCATGGAAGTTTCCTACATTGGACTTCAAGCGCGAAGGGCGCATCCAGTCCGCGGAAAGGGCCGTGCCCACCTCCAGTACTACAATTTGACGAATCTTCTTTCCAGCCTGACGCGTGCGGACTCCAGGCAAGCAATGAAAGGAGCTTCGTATGTCTGATCGAGAGATTCCCGCCCGTCCTAACCTTGAACAATACAAGAAGCAGGCTAAAGATCTCGTGAGGGATTGCAGTCTCGGCCTGGCTGAGGCGCTGGCGCGTGTTCGGCGACACCATCCCCGGTTTCATAACGTTGCGGAGGCTGAGCTCCGGGGCGATCAGGTTGCGCTTACAGATGCGCAGTTGGTGATTGCGCGGGAGCATGGCTTCGAGAGCTGGCCGAAGTTTGCGAAACACCTTGAGACGGTGAACCTGATTGCATCTGTCGCTTCGCTGAGCGATCCGGTTGCGGCTTTTCTTGAGGTAGGCTGCGTGCCTCGGCATACCGGGCATGGGTCTGGCACGCTGGAGCACGCGGAGATGATTCTGGCGCGGTATCCGGAGGTTGCGACGAGCCATATTTATACGGCGGCGATTCTTGCGGATGAGGCGGCGGTTCGCGGGTTTCTTGCGCGTGATGCTAAGAGCGCTACGGCGAAAGGCGGGCCGCATGGATGGGATGCGCTGACTCATCTTTGTTTTTCGCGGTATCTGCGGATTGATAAGGCGCGTTCCGAGGCTTTTGTGCGGACGGCTCGCGCGTTGCTGGATGCGGGGGCGAGCGCCAACACTGGGTGGTTTGAGATGATCGACCATCCTAACCCTCGTCCGACATTTGAGAGTGCTATCTATGGCGCTGCGGGGATTGCACAGCATGCGGAGCTGACGCGATTGTTGCTGGAGCGCGGGGCTGATCCGAATGACGAAGAGACTCCGTACCATGTGCCGGAGGGCTACGACAACAAGGTGTTGAAGATCATGCTTGAAAGCGGCAGGTTTAGCCAGGAGAGCTTGAACACTATTCTTGTGCGCAAGGCTGACTGGCACGATGAACATGGTATTCAGCTTGCACTCGAGCATGGCGCGAATCCAAATGAGATGACCCGCTGGGGTTTTACCGCGCTGCATCATGCTTTGCGGCGTGACAACGGGCTGATCATCCTCGAGTTGCTCCTCGATTACGGCGCGAATTTCGCACTGGAGACTCGCGATGGCAGATCGGCGGTTGTGATTGCGTCGCGTCGCGGCCGACGCGATGTGCTGGAGATGCTTGAACGGCGGGATATCGCTCTCGACCTTCATGGGGTTGATGGATTGATTGCGGCTTGCGCCAAGAGCGACTGTGATGCGATTCAGTTGATTACCGCGCAGGAGCCTGTGCTTGTGGAGGAGTTGCTTGCGCAGGGCGGAACGTTGCTGGCGGAGTTTGGCGGAAATGGGAACGTTCCGGGCCTGCGTTGTCTTCTCGATCTGAGAGTGAGTGTTGATGCGCTGTACAAGGAGGGCGACGGTTATTTTGATATCGCGAAGGACAGCACGGCGCTGCAGGTTGCGGCGTGGCGTGGGCGGCCTTCGGCGGTGAAGGCGTTGATTGAGGCCGGGGCTTCGGTGAATGCTCTTGATGGGAAGGGGCGGACAGCGCTGATTCTAGCGGTGAAGGCTTGTGTCGATTCGTATTGGAAGAATCGTCGTTCGCCTGATTCGGTTGACGCTTTGCTCAAGGCGGGAGCGACGATTGACGATGTGGAGATTCCTACTGGATATGAGGAGGTAGATGAGTTGCTTCGGGAACATCGGAGGGTGGCCGGTGTCTAACGGAGTAGAGGCTGCATTCCTCGCTGGGTGCGCTCCTCGATTTCGATGGGAGGGTGCGTCTATGTTTGAGGATAGTTTGTTCGCTTCGCGTGTGGGTTCGGTCTCTGCCGATAAGCGGTGGACGGTTGCGGCTTCGGTTGGGTTACAAGCGGCGCTGGCGGCAGTGGTGATTGTGCTGCCGCTGCTTCATCCGGAGGGTTTGCCGTTTCGTATGGATCCGCCGAAGGTTTTGATGCCTTTGATGAGGAAGCCTCCGGTGCCGGTGGTCGAGACGCAGCGGATGGAGGCTTCGGCTTCGAGTCTCGCGATGCCTGGTGTGACGCGGACTCCTATGTTGCCTTCTTTGCTGCCGACTCTTAACCCGAGTGTGGAGGGACCGCCTGCGTTAGGGCCGATTGGCAGTGGGATGAGCATGGGGGATTCGCTGCCTGCTGGAGTTGGGCTTGGCGATGGGCGTGGGCCCGCTGTTTCGGTGAAGCCAGCGCCTGGGCCAGTGCATGTTTCTACCGGGGTGTCGGAGGGGTTGCTGCTGGCACCGATACGGCCGGTGTATCCGGCGATTGCACGAGCTGCGCGGGTAGAGGGGACGGTAGTGGTGGAAGCAGTGATTTCGCGTGCGGGGAGGATTGAGAGCCTGCGCGTGGTGAGCGGTCCGGCAATGCTGCAGGGGGCGGCGATCGATGCGATTCGGGAGGCGCGGTATCGGCCTTACCGGTTGAATGGCGAGACGACGGAGGTGGAGACGACGATTACGGTGAATTTTCGGATGGGCGGGTGAGGGGAGTTGCTAGTTGCAGGTTGTTAGTTGCAACTAGCAACTGTCTTACACCAGAGGGACGGCTGAGCCGGAGTTTACGGGGAGGATTTGCTGGACGATTTCTGTGCTGGGGGCGTCGGTGACGTAGTCGACGAGGGGGTAGCCGGCTTCTTTCCAGCCGTCGAAGCCTCCGCGTAGAGGACGGACGCGGTAGACGCCCATCTTGTGGAGCTGGAGGGCGAGTTTCGCGCTGGTCTCTTCGCTGGGGCAGGTGCAGTAGAGGATGACGTCGCGGTCGCGCGGGATGATCTCGCTGTGCTGCTTGAGCTCGTTGGGGCCGATGCGGAGAGCGCCGGGAAGGACGCGGGGATCGGGGAGATAGTCGAGGGGATGGCGAAGATCGACGATGAAGGGCGCAGTGCCACCGACCTTTTCGGCTTCGTCGAGCATGGCTTTGAGCTCGGAGGGTTCGAGGCGGAGCTCGCGGACCTGCTGGAGGAACTTGCGCTGCTTCCAGATGCGGTGGGCGAGGAAGCCGAGGACCATCGCGGCGAAGATGTAGATGGCGAAGTGGCCTAGCCACTGGAAGAAGGGCACGCTCTTTTTGGCGAGGTCGCCGAAGAAACGGCCTGCGAGGATGAAGGTTTCACCCCAGATGAGAGAGCCAGCGAGATCCCAGGCGAGGAAGCGAGCGTAGGGCATGCCGGTCTGACCGGCGATGGGAGCGGCTACGGTGGAGAGGCCGGGGACGAATTTGGCGAAGAGGAGGGTGACGGCTCCGCGACGGGTGAAGTAGCCCTCGGTTTTGCTGACGCAGGTGGAGGCTTCGAAGGAGAGACGGCAGAGAAGCTTGAGGACGCTGTTGCCGTAGCGGCGGCCGAGGGAGAACCAGAAGCTGTCCGAGATCAGGCAGGCCAGGAGCATTGCGATGGTAATGCCGATGAAGCTGACGCGATGGGTTGCGCTCAGAGTCCCCGCGGTGAGAAGGAGCGGAATGCTGGGGATGGGTATGCCGATCTGCTCCACCAATACCCACAGAAAGATGAGCAGGTAGGCGTAATGGACGAAGAAGACGATGGCGATCGGCATGGGAGGGGTTCCGTGCTTTTGATGATATCCGGTGGTGGTTGGATGCGAGTTTGGAGTTAAAGGATACAGCCCGACGCCTGTGGGCCGGGCTGTGGATGTTACGGAATGGAATAGGGTTCGGTTTTCGGAGTTTCTGTGGATTTTCCGGGATTATTTTTCGAGAATTAACGGCATCTCGACGAGGTGCTGGCCGAGGAACCAGGACTGGAGCTCGTTGGGGCGAAGGACGTCGCTGACGACGAGGTCGTTAGTGCCCTGATCGCCGACTTTGCCGGCGGCTTCGGCGATGTCGAGGCAGCTCTGGATGATGAGCTTGTGGGCTTCGAGGAGGCGCGAGAGCTGGACTGGGACTTCTTCTTTGCCCTTTGGCGGCCGGCGGATGCGAGTGGTCTCGCCTGCGTCAATTCCCATGGCGATGGTGACGCCTCCGAGAAGCTGGACACGCTCACCGATGGTGTCGACTATCTCAAGTTGCTCGTCGAAGTGTTTGTCGAAGAGGAGGTGGAGCTGGTAGAAGGTTGGACCGGAGACCTGCCAGTGATGCTTTTTGTACATGTCGCGCAGGGTGATGGAGTCGGCGAGGAGTTGGTTAAGTTGGGCGACCATGTCGGCGCGGACATTGGCGCTGAGGGGGTGCGGCATGTCCTCGATGACTGAGCCGAATTTCTGGATCTCCTTCGCGTGGGCGTGCCAGTGTGGAGTAACGTTCGAATCGTTTGTGATTTTCTTGATCGCAACCGCCATTTTTGCACCTCTTCCTTCCTAGTCTCAGATGCTTCGAGGCGTGGCCCGGTTTCCGGCTTTATTCGCTGTTCTTTTTGGCTTTGCGTGTTTATTTCACCTCGACGTCAGGCGTGACCGACATTCCAGGGCGCAGAGCGAAGTCCTTGTTGTCGTTCTGCAGGCTGTCTTTGGTGAAATCGATGCGTACGGGGATGCGCTGGACGACTTTGACGTAGTTGCCGGTGGCGTTCTCTGGCGGGAAGAGAGAGAGACGCGAGCCGGTGGCTCCGCCGATCTGGGTGACGGTGCCGTGGAACTTGCGTCCGCCGAGGGCGTCGACCTTGATGGTGACGTCCTGGCCCGGGCGCATCTCGCCAAGCTGGGTTTCCTTGAAGTTCGCGGTAACCCAGAGGTTGGTAAGGGGGATGATGGTGAGGAGATCCTGTCCGATGCTGACGTTGGCCCCCACCTGCACATTCTTTTTGTTGATGATGCCGCCGATCGGTGCGGTGATGTGGGTGTAACCGAGGTTGAGGACTGCCTGATCGACCTTGGCCTGAGACTGCTTGACGTCGGCCATTGCAGAGTTAGCTCTGGCCTGTTGCGCTCTTACCTGGTCGGGGCCGGTTTTGATGGACTGCGCGGACTGGTAACGGGATTGCGAGAGCTTCTGCAGAGATTGCGTGACCTGCGCCTGGCTGGCGATCTGGTTCGCTTCGGCTTCGAGGACCGCGGCCTGGTTGGAGGCATCGGTGGCGACGGCGGCGTCGTACTGCTGCTTGGAGATGACGTCTTTCTCGACGAGTGGCGTGTAGCGTTCTACGTCGAGGCGGGACTTGACGGCGTTGGCCTTGGCGGCGGCGACGCGGGCCTCGGCGGCTTGCTCCTGCTTGCGAGCCTGATCGACAGCGGCGGTGGAGCCCTGGACGTCGGAGCTGGTGGTGTCGACGCTGGTGGTGACGTTGACGTTGGTGATGGGCACGTTGACCGTCTGCTGAATCGCGGCGGCTTGCGCGCTGGCGAGGTTGGCCTGAGCCTGCTCGAGCGCGACCTGATAGTCCCTGGGGTCGATCTCGGCGATTGCGTCTCCCTGCTTCACGGTCTGGTTGTCCTCGACGTAGACCTTGATAACCTGGCCGGTGACGCGCGAGCTGACCTGGTAGAGATCGCCGTCGACCTGAGCATCGTCGGTGCTCTCGGTGTAGGTGGACCGCCAATAGAAGATGCCGGCGCCGATGACGAGCAGGATGACGACCGCGATGATGATGAACTTGCGGCCTGATTTCTGCGCGGGGACCTCGGGTTCGGTGTTCTGTGCGGCACCGCCGGTCTTCGCGGCCTGAGTGTCCTGATGCTCTAGTTGGTCTGGCAAGTTACTTTCCTCCGAGATAATCTTTGTAGTTTGTCTGCGTGACGCCTATGGCACGGGCCAGCGAAAGCTTGGCTACGTTGTGCTGGTAGAGCGCGCTGATGTATTGGTCGTTGGCCTGTTCCACCTGGGACTGAGCCTGCGAGACGGGCAGGTTGTCGGAGACACCGGCGTGGAAACGCTGCTGCGCCTCGCTGAGAGCCTCGTTGGCGAGATCGACGTTGGAGTGGGTGGAGTCGACGAGCCTGGCGGCGGACTGAATGTCGAGCAGGCTGTCGCGCACGTCCTGATTGACCTGCTGGATCTGATCGGCGAGTTTGTCTCTCGACTGTTCGTACTGCGCCTGGGCGACCTGCTCTTGTCCGCGGGTCTTGGCGATCTGGAGTACGGGTACGCTGAACTGGCCGGTGGCAGAGTAGGTGCCGTGGGAGTGGCCGGGCGTCGTGCCGATATCGCCGTAGTCCGCAGCAGCGCTGACGACGGGATATTGGTAGGCGCGGGCGGAGGACCTCTCCGCGTCTGCTGCTTTGACCTGCTCGGCGTAGGCTGCGAGATCTTTGCGCGTACTGAGCGCCTGCTGGAAGGCGGCCTGCGGGTCGACGTTGTCGAGGTTTTTGAAGGGGACGAGGTCAGTGAGCTGGATCTGCTGATCGAGCGGGAGGCCGATGGTGCGGGCGAGCGCGAGCTTATCTTTTTCGAGATTGTTCCTGGTGGAGATGAGGCTCTGCTGCTCGTTCTGATAGTCAACCTGGGCGCGGAGGACGTCGAGGCGGGGGCTGGTGCCGGCGTCGTGCGCGGCGGTGGCCTGATCGAGCGAGACCTTGGAGGTGGCGAGCTCGGCGTTGACGGCTTCGATGCGGGCTGCGTCCGCGATGCAGAGCAGGTAGGCGTTGCCTACCGTGAGGACGACGAGGTCGCGGGCATCTTCGGCGGTCAGCTTGGCGCCTTCGAAGTTATGCTTTGCGGCAATATAGTTTTTTAGCGCCGAGACGTTGACGAGATTCTGGGTGAGATAGGCACGGAAATCAACGACCTGAAAGGGGCCGATGATTGGGTTGATTCCGGGAAATTTGAGACCGAAGGCGGCGAGGTTGATCTGCTGGACTTCGAGGCTGGCTGCGGCGTTGACGGTGGGAAGGAGCGCCTGCAACTCTTCGAGGCGCTGGCCGTTGTAATTTTTGACGCTCGAGGTTTGCAGGATGAGGCCGAGGTTCTGATGGAGGCCGCGCTGGATGGCGTCGTCGAGGGAGAGATCGAGGACAACGCCGGTGGATTTGCCGGTGACGATACTGCCGTGGAATGAGTCCTGCGTGGGTTGCGCGCCGTTTTGACCGGAGGCGTTGTAGAGCTGTTGCTGCCCACTCGCTACGGGAGAGCTGTTGGTGGCTGTGCCGGTTCCCGTGGCCGGATTTTGCTGGGCTGGGCCGGTGGACTGGGCGCGGGCCTGACCTGCCGCCAGGAGGAGGCCAAGCCCTGACGACAAAAGGATCGCCAGGGCGCTGTGCGCTGTTTCGCTTTGACTCATACGGATAATCGTAACCTGCATCCTAAATGGGGTTCCATGAATAGTTTATGGAAAGCGCGGAAAGAAATGGGGATGTATCGACTTTGCTACAAAAGTCTATGCAGGAGTTCTGATGTGGCCGGTTAGAAAGAATCTTCAAAAAATTTGCTTTCGGTACACTCTGAACCAGATTGGTTTGAGGACGATACGATGATTTTAGGGGTTGACACAGGGACGGGCGGGACGCGGGCAGTACTGATCGACCGGAACGGCAGGGTGGTGGCTTCGTTTGCGAGTGAGCATGCGCCGATCCGTTCCGAACATATCGGGTGGGCGGAACAGGACCCTGAGGACTGGTGGCGGGCCGCGCGTGAGGCCATTGCCGGAGCGATGGCAGCGAGTGAGCTGACCGGAGCCGAGATTGAGGCGGTGGGGTTGACGGGGCAGATGCACGGGTGCGTGATGCTCGACGCGGACGGCCAGGTGTTGCGGCCGGCGTTGATCTGGTGCGACCAGAGGACGCAGCCGGAGTGCGACTGGCTGACAGAGACGATTGGGTTTGAACGGCTGATCGAGCTGACGTGCAATCCGGCGCTGCCGAACTTTACGCTGACGAAGCTGCTGTGGGTGAGGAAGCATCAGCCGGAGATCTTCGCGAAGATTGCGCATGTGCTTTGCCCGAAGGATTATGTGCGGTACCGGCTGACGGGCGAGTTTGCGATGGATATGCAGGAGGCGAGCGGGACGCTGCTGCTGGATGTGACGCACCGGCGATGGTCTGGAGAGATGGCGGAGGCTGCAGGGATTCCGATGGCGTGGCTGCCGCGGTTGTTTGAAGGGCCGGAGATTTGCGCACGCGTGAGCGCGGCTGGGGCCGGTGCTACGGGGTTGGCGGCGGGAACTCCAGTGGCGGCGGGTGCGGGTGACCAGGGTGCGGGAGCGGTGGGGATGGGGATTCTGACGCCGGGGTCGGTTTCGGCGACGATTGGGACCAGCGGGGTGGTGTTTGCCGCTACGGACGCGCCGATTAAGGATCGGCTTGGACGGCTGCATACGTTTTGCCATGCTGCTCCGGGGCGATGGCATGTGATGGGCGTGACGAATGGAGCAGGGTTGAGTCTGCGGTATTTTCGGGATACGTTCGCTGCGGGGACGAGCTATGAGGACCTGACTGCGCTGGCTTCTGAGGTGCCCGCGGGTTCAGATGGGTTGATGTGGGCTCCCTATCTTTTTGGAGAGCGGACGCCGCATCTTGATCCGGAGGCGCGGGCTGCGTTTGTGGGGATTACGGCTTCGCATACGCGAGGGCACTTTGTTCGTGCGGTGCTTGAGGGTGTCGCGTTTAGCTTGAGGGATACATTGACTTTGCTTCATGAGCTTGGAGTTCCGGTGAAGGCGATTCGGTTGGGTGGGGGTGGCGCGCGGGGGCCGTTGTGGCGGCAGGTTCAGGCGGATGTTTATGGTCAGCCAGTGGAGTTACTGGAGGCTGAGGAGGGTGGGGCGTTTGGGGCGGCATTGCTGGCTGGGACGGGGATTGGGGTGTGGGCGAGTGTCGAGGCGGCCTGTGCCGCTACAGTGCGCGTGGCTGAGACGATTTCGCCGAAGAATGCTGCTGTGATGAAGGAGAGCTATGGACGGTACCGGAGGATTTATCCGGCGTTGAAGGCGATTCGGGGCTGATGAAGGATGAGCAAAATGCAAAGCGCAATGCGGGGGTTCTTCCCCTTCGACAAGCTCAGGGTCAGAATGACAACAAATTTTTGCGGCGGGATTAGGCGACAGGATTAAGGGAGAGATGAAGATGAGTGCTGATATAGGCGTTGCGGTGATTGGGTTCGGGTTGGCTGGGCGGGTGTTTCATGCTCCGTTCGTAAGCGCAGTGCCGGGGTTGCGGCTTGAGGCGATTGTGCAGCGGAAGAGTGATGAGGCTGCCGCAGCGTGGCCGAATGCTCGAATTTTGCGGTCGGTGGATGAGGCGCTGAAGGACGCGGCGGTGCAGTTGATTGTGGTGGGGACGCCGAATGAGACGCATTTTGATCTGGCGAAGCAGGCTTTGCTGGCGGGAAAGCATGTGGTGATCGATAAGCCGTTCGCTGCAACGAGCGCCGAGGCTGCGGAGTTGAAGGCGTTGGCGGAGAGACGGGGCCTGGTGCTGGCTCCGTTTCATAACCGGCGGTGGGATGGGGATTTTTTGACGATGCGGCGGTTGCTTGACGAAGGTGCGGTGGGGCGGTTGGTGACGTTTGAGTCGCACTTCGACCGGTTTCGTCCGGTGCAACGCGAGAATACATGGAAGGAGGGGGCGAATGTCGCGAATGGATTGCTGTTCGATCTGGGGCCGCATCTGGTAGACCAGGCGCTGGCGTTATTTGGGGCGCCGATGGGGATTACGGCCAGCGTTCGGAAGGATCGGGATACGACGGATATCGAAGATGCGTTCGATATCACGCTGGAGTATCCGAGGTTGAGAGCGCACTGCCGGTCGAGCATGCTGGCTTGCGATGCTGCGCCGCGGTTTTTGCTGCATGGGACTAAGGGGAGTTACAAGAAGTGGAAGCTCGACCCGCAGGAGCCGGCGCTGGTGGGCGGGGCGAAGGTTCCGCGGATGGGTGAGGGGGAGTGGCTGGCGGAACCTGAAGCGGAGTGGGGGACGCTGACCGTGGCTCCGGTGCTGGCTGATCCGGGGACGTTGACGCGGACGAAGGTGAAGACGGAGTTGGGGGATTACCGGTTGTATTATGCGAATGTTCGGGATGCGATTCATGGTGTGGCGAAGCTGGCGGTTACGCCCGAGGATGGATATAGGGTGATCCGGTTGTTGGAGATGGCGCGGGAGAGCTCGGCGGCAGGCAGGACTTTGCCGGTGGAGTTTTGATGGCTCCTGACCGAAGTTGGCTAACCATCTTATTCGTCATTTTTGGAACGAGGTGGCTGTTAGTCTGCACTACTTTTCAACACAGCAAACGTGTTGGCGAAACTATTCATTTCCCGGGAGGAATGGGCATCAGGCTTCTTTGTGGGATCATGGCTCCTATCTTCCTTTATGGTGCGGGAGTTGTTGCATTATCTCCCAACAGAAACAAGGATTGGTGGGTTTCCTTAATTCTGCTATCTCTCTCCGGGGTTTGTCTGTGGTTATGGCCAGAAGAGATTGTGATTTCATCGACGGGTGTTTCACAGAAGCGCTTCTTCGGGTTTGGGAAAAAGCAAATTGGCTGGTCCGATGTGGATTACATCGCGGATGATCACGCCAAGGGTGTCATTATTGCTTCGAAGAATGGATTGAAGATTGTGCTTACGCCGTTGCGTGTGAGACACGATGAGTTTTTTGATGGCAGTTAAAGGCCATCACAGCGTTTGGGGTTCCTACTCTCAAAAGTAGATTGTGACGAGAACAAACACCTGAATGAAACAAGCAACCGCAAAAGCATATGCGGGGGTTCTTCGCTCCGCTCAGAATGACAAACAGTAAGGGTGATTCATAAAACTGAGATCTATTGGCCGTAGGTGGCTTTGGGGCCGTGTTTGCGATGGTAGTGGCGATCGAGGAGAGCCTGGGAGACTCCTTTGCAGGTTCCTTCGAGGGTGAGGGTGTTGTAGGCCATTTTGGCTACGTATTCAAGGACTACGGCGTTGTGGGCGGCTTCGTGCGGGGTGCGGCCCCAGACGAAGGGAGCGTGGCCGTTGACGAGGCAGGCAGGGACGGCTAGCGGGTCGATTTCGCTTTGTCTGAGGTGGTTGACGATGGCTACGCCTGTCTCGTGGACGTAGCGGCCTGCGATGGCTTCGCCGGTGAGGGGTGGGGTGCAGGGGATGGGACCGTAGAAGTAGTCGGCGTGCGTGGTACCTAGCGGCGGGATGGGGAGACCGGCCTGGGCAAAGCTGGTGGCGAACTCGGAGTGGGTGTGAACTACGGCTCCGATTGTGGGGAATTCGCGGTAGAGGAGGGTGTGGGTGTCGAGGTCGGAGGAGGGTTTGAGCTTGCCGTCGACGATCTTGCCGTGGAGGTCGGTGACGACCATGAGTTCGGGGACCAGCTCGTCGTAGTCGACGCCGGAGGGCTTGATGACGATGAGGTTCTGGGCGCGGTCGATGCCGCTGGCGTTGCCGAAGGTGTAGAGGACGAGGCCGCGCTTGACGAGTTCGAGATTGGCTTCGAGGACTTGAGTGCGGAGTTCTTTGAGGAGCATGGGTTTCTCCGGTTGAAGTTAGGGTAAACGTTTTTGGGTTGTGGCTGGGGCAATGGTGTCAGGAAGGACACTGGCTTCTCCTCGGCGCAGGTCACGCCGAGGCTGTGAACTGCGCCGGTCGAGATGACGGGCTTTGGATTGAGGGGAAGAGCAAAAACCAATAACGATAGCAGCGACGACGGCAAATGCGGGGGTTCTTCCCCTTCGACAAGCTCAGGGTCAGAATGACAGGGAACGATGGTGAGGGTGTTGGTAGAGTAGAGGTTATGCGGAGTGATGAGATGGCCAAGATTGAGGCGCTGCCACGGGGTTTTGCGTGGGGTGCGGTGAAGGCTGGTATCAAGGCGAGCGGCAAGATGGATCTTGCGGCTGCTGTTGCGGGGAAGGGCTCGCATGGTGCGGCGATGTTTACGAAGAACCAGGTGGTGGCTGCTCCGGTGACGGTGGGGCGGCGGCATCTGGCAGCTACTGGCGGGCGCGTTACGGCGGTGCTGGTGAATGCGGGTAATGCAAACTGCGCGACAGGACAGCCGGGGATCGATGCTTGTGTTGCAACGTGCGCGGCTGCGGCGGAGAGCTTTGGGTGCATCTTCGATGAGGTCTTCCCTTCCTCGACTGGGATTATCGGCGTGCCGTTTCCGGGCGAGAAGGTGATTGCGGCGCTGCCTGATTTGAAGGCGTCGCTTGGCGAGGGTCCGGAGCGTGCGGAGATGTTTGCGCGGGCGATCATGACCACGGATACACGCATGAAGGTGGCTGGCGCAGCCTTTGATGTGGATGGTGTCGAGGTGCGGCTGTGGGGTGCGGCGAAGGGTGCGGGGATGATTCATCCGCAGCTTGGGGTTTCGGCGGGGCCGCCGCACGCCACGATGCTGGTTTATCTGTTTACGGATATTGCAGCAGGAAGTGCGGCGTTGCTTGCGGCGATGGAGCAGGAGGTGGAAAGGAGTTTCAATTCGATTTCGATCGATGGGGATACTTCGACGAACGATACGGTGTTGCTGCTGGCGAGTGGCGCTAGTGGGGTGAAGCTTGATGATCGGTCGAACGCGGCGTTTGCGGATGGGTTGAAGGCGGTGTGCGGGTCGCTGGCTTATCAGATTGTGGATGATGGCGAGGGTGTGGGGCATGTGGTGACGCTGCATGTGACCGGCGCCCGGACAGAGGCTGAGGCGAAGCAGGTGGCGAAGGCGATTGCGCATTCTCCGCTGTGCAAGACGGCGTGGTCGAGCGGCGATCCGAACTGGGGACGGTTGCTGGCAGCGGCGGGATATAGTGGGGTGGCATTCGATCCGGCGCTGGTGAGGATTGCGATTGGTGGATTGCCTGTGTTTGAGCTGGGAGTGCGCGCGGCAGGGTTTGATGAAGCGGCTGCGCATGCTGCGATGATGGCTCGGGACTATACGATTGCGCTGGATTTGGGGCTGGGTAAGGCGGAGTGCCGGTTTTTGACTTGCGATCTGACGGAAGAGTATGTGCGGATCAATGCGGACTATTCAACGTAAAGAACGACGAGGTGCATGATGCGGATTCTGCGGTTTCTTGGTTGGCTAAGTGTTGTGATTGCGATTGCGTTCCTTGTGGCGCTGGTGCTGGGGAGCCGGGTTCCGGTGGCGCATACGGTTTCGGTGTCGGAGACGATTCCGGCTTCGCAGGAGAAGGTTTGGGGGCTGATGACGGATACTGCGGCGATGCCTCAGTGGCGGACCGGGTTGAAGGCGGTGAGTCCGCTGCCTTCGCAGAATGGCGCGACGTGCTGGGCTGAGGTGACGAGCGGGATGACAATGCCGCTTTGCGCGGATGTGCGGGAGGCTCCGGTGCGGCAGGTGGTGAGGATTGCGGACTCGAAGCTTCCGTTTGGCGGGAACTGGGTGTATGTGCTGGAGCCGGCGGGTGAGAACGCGACGAAGGTGACGATTACAGAGAATGGAACGACGGGACCGGCGATGTGGCGGTTCGTCGACCACTACATTCTGCATGAGGATGGAGAGATCAGGCAGTACCTGGGTGATTTGAAGCATGTCGCGACGCACGGTGGCTGAGTGCCGGTGCGAAGATGACGTTTTCGCGTAAGCCTTATATCGTTATGAGTGGGAACGATTGCGCCGCTTGAGGTTTTCGAGCGATCACTTGACTGGAGTGTTGACGAGGATGATGACGACGAAACTGGACGAAGCCGCCAAACAGGATTTTAAAGCCGAAGTGTCGGAGTGGATCGAGGCGTTTGACGACGTCGTTGCGCAGGACTGGGAGCAGGGCGCGGAGTTGCTGGGTGCGTTGCGTCAGCGTGCGCGTGAGGCCGGGGTGCCGACGCCGAGCGCGATGACGACGCCGTATCGCAATACGATTCCGAAGCATGATGAGGTGCCGTATCCAGGGGATAGAAAGCTGGAGAAACGGGTGGAGTCGCTGCTGCGCTGGAATGCGATGGCGATGGTGCATGGCCAGAATAAGAAAGATGCCGGGATTGGCGGGCATATTTCGACGTACTCGTCGCTGGCTACGCTGCTGGAGGTTGGGTTCAATCATTTTTTCCGTGCCAAGCATGGCGACCAGCCCGGTGATTTTATTTACTTCCAGGGACATGCTTCGCCGGGTGTGTATGCGCGGGCTTATCTTGAGGGGCGTTTTGATGAGGCGCGGCTGAAGAACTTCCGGCATGAGTTGCGGGATACGCCTGGGTTGAGTTCTTATCCGCATCCCTGGCTGATGCCGGACTTCTGGAATTTTCCTACGGTGTCGATGGGGATTGGGCCGCTGAATGCAATTTATCAGGCGCGGTTTATGCGGTATCTGGAGAACCGCAAGCTGATTGAGCCGACCGATCGCAAGGTGTGGGCGTTTCTGGGCGATGGCGAGACGGATGAGGTGGATTCGCTGGGCGCGATCTCGCTGGGGGCTCGCGAGAAGCTGGACAATTTGATTTTTGTCGTGAACTGCAATCTGCAGCGGCTGGATGGCCCGGTGCGTGGCAATAAGCGGATTATCGATGAGCTTGAAGGCGTGTTCCATGGGGCGGGATGGAATGTGATTAAGGTGATCTGGGGTTCGGACTGGGATGCGCTGTTTGAGCGCGACCATACCGGGCTGCTGCTGCGGCGCATGGAAGAGTGCGTGGATGGCGACTTCCAGACGTTCAAGGCGAAGGATGGCGCGTTTCTGCGGAGCCACTTCTTCGGAAAGTATCCGGAGCTGTTGGAGCTGGTGAAGGACTATACCGACGATCAGTTATTGCGGCTGCATCGCGGCGGGCATGACCCGGCAAAGATCTACAACGCGTACAAGCGGGCGATGGAACACAAGGGTAGCCCGACTGTGATTCTCGCCAAGACGGTGAAGGGTTATGGGATGGGGACTTCGCAGTCGCGCAATGCGACGCATAACGAGAAGAAGCTGACGGATGAGGGCCTGGCAGCGTTTGTGAAGCAGTTCGATATTCCGATTCCTGAGCAGGCTGCGAAGGATGGGTCGTTCTACCGGCCGGCGGCGGATTCGCCGGAGCTGGCTTATATGCAGGAGCGGCGTAAGCAACTGGGCGGGTATCTGCCGGTACGCGAGGTGACGAAGATCGACTTCAAGGCGCCAGGGGTCGAGAACTTTGCGGAGTGGACGGGCGGCTCGAACAATCGCGCGGTGTCGACGACGATGGGTTTTGTGAGCATCCTGCGGCACCTGATGAAGGACAAGGCGATCGGCAGGCTGATTGTGCCGATTGTTCCGGATGAGGGACGTACGTTCGGGATGGAGTCGGCGATCAAGCAGGTGGGGATCTATGCTCCCGAGGGCCAGAAGTATGAGCCTCATGACAAGGACATGCTGCTGAGCTATCGCGAGGAGCAGGATGGACAGATTCTGGAGGAAGGGATCACCGAGGCTGGATCGATGGCTTCGTTTACGGCTGCCGGGACGGCTTATGCGAACTACAAGGTGCCGTCGATTCCCTTCTATATGTACTACTCGATGTTTGGATTTCAGCGCATCGGGGACATGGTGTGGGCGTTTGCGGATTCGCGCGGCAGAGGTTTTCTGATGGGCGGAACCGCGGGGCGGACGACGATGCTGGGCGAAGGGCTGCAGCATCAGGACGGGCATAGCCTGGTGTTGGCGAGCACGGTGCCTACGTGTCTTTCTTACGATCCGGCTTATGTGTATGAGATGGCGGTGATGATTCAGGATGGTATCCGGCGCATGTATGAGAAGGGCGAGGACTGCTTCTACTACATCATGATGTACAACGAAGACTATGCGATGCCGGCGATGCCGAAGGGTGTTGAAGAAGGCATTCTGCGCGGGATTTATAAACTGAAGCCAGCGGCCGGGAAGGCGACGGCGCAGTTGTTCGGCAGCGGGCCGATTCTGAATGAGGTGCTGCGGGCGCAGGAGATTCTGGCGGCGAAGTATGGCGTGCATGCCGATGTGTGGAGCGTGACCAGCTATACGGAGCTGCGGCGCGATGCGCTGGCCGTGGAACGCTGGAACAGGCTGCATCCGGCGGAGAAGGAGCGCGTGCCTTACCTGCTGACGGCACTGGGCGATGCGAAGGGACCGATTGTCGCGGCGAGCGATTATATGAAGTCGATGCCGGATGTGTTGTCTCCATGGTTGCCGTCGCGGCTGGTTGCGCTGGGGACGGATGGGTTTGGACGGAGCGATAACCGTGAGCATCTGCGGAGGCATTTCGAGGTGAATGCGGAGTCGGTTGTTGCGGCGGCGTTGTCGAAGCTGGCGCGCGAAGGTAAGTTCGATGCAAAGGCAGCGCAGAAGGCGATGGATGAGCTTGGAGTGAATTCGGAAGCGGGCGATCCGGCCAGAGCTTAGACGAGTTTGATTGCGTTGAATCAGAGGGGTCCAGACGGACCCTCTCTTTTTGGCAGATTGACGGTTGGGGAGGGTTGGTTGAGCGAGACAGGGCAACACGAGAATCCGCTGGTGCCGAATAGGAAGCTGCGGCAGATGTATGTAGCGATGGCCGAGGCGAGGGTACTGGAGGAACATATCGGCAGGTTGCAGAGACGCAAGGTGAGACGGGGACTGGAGTCGACGCGGGGGCAGGAGGCTTGCCGGGTGAGTACGGCGCTTGACCTGGGGCCGGGCGATCTGGTGAGCGACTCGCAGGCGGGTGTGGTGATGGACCTGATTGCGGGCGGAAAGGCCGGTTCCCTGCTGAAGCGCGTGGCTGAGCTTCCTTCGGATAAGAAGAGCGCGCGGCCTGTGCGGTTTGGGGAGTCGCGGCGAGTGCTGCCGTGGATTGACGATGCCGAAGAGCAGTTGAGGATGGCGCTGGGTGCGGCGCTTGCGTTTAAGACGCAGAGACAGGCGGGTATTGTTGTTGCTTACGTCCGGCATGGCGAGGTTGCCAAGGGAACGTGGCGGAAGTTGCTGGGGCTGGCTTCGAAACTGGAGTTGCCGGTGATCTTCGTGGTTCTGCCGGCGAATGGAAGGTCCCGGAACGGAGTTGCCGATCTGAGCGCGAGGTCGCATCGGTGGGGAGTTCCGGGAATCGCTGTGGATGCGGTGGATGCGGTGGCGCTGTATCGCGTGGCGCAGGAGTCGATGGGGCGGGCTCGAGGCGGGGATGGTCCGGTGTTGATTGAGTGCGTCGGATACCGGGCAGACGGCAAAGCTCCGGTCGATCCGCTGGCCCAGATGAGGAATTTTCTGCTTGGCAGAAAGGTTTGCACGGAGGCCTGGCTGAAGAGCGCGGGCGACCGGGTGCGCAAGCAGATTGCGGCGGCAGGCAAGTAAAGCGGCGCCTGGAGAGAAGCTGAAAAGAGAGCCTCGTGGCGCGCGAAGAGAGAGCAGAGGTGTGCCCTTCGCGATTACACTGGAGCGAGCAGTTGAGTCACGGGGATTGAGGTGCGAGTGCGGACCAGGGGTTTTCTTTCTTTTGCGGCGCTGACTCTGAGCGCGGCCTCGACTGCTTTTACGCAGACGCCAAGTTCAACTCCTGCTCCTGCTTCAGTACCCGCGCCGACGCCTACGACGAGCAGCCCGGCGTCTCCGGGGTATTCTCCGCAGCCCCAGCAACCGGCAGAGCCTCCTCCTTCTACGTTGCCTGTACCGGAGAAGAAAGGACCTCCGGTGGCGACGCCTGCGACACCTACGCCGCAGTCTCCGTACATCGGCTATCCAGCGTACTTACCGCCTATACCGAAAGTTGAGAAGCCTGCGCCGGACCGTCTTGGCTCGGCTTATATTCCGATGGATAGCTGGGTGTATCCGGCGCTGAACCGGCTGTATGGCATGGACTTTATCGGCACGATGTACCTGAGTATGCGGCCTTATACGCGGCGGAGCGTTCTGCATATGCTGCGTGCCTCTGAGTATGAGATTCGCAATAGCGACAATGAAGAGGCGCAGGAGATTCTGGCGAGGCTGCTGACTTATCTGAGCTCCGAGGTTCCGGGTGGACAGGTCGACCGTGGCATTGTGTATGGGCTGGACTCGTCGTATACGCGGTTTCTGGGGATCGGCGGACCGATTCTGCGGGACAGCTACCATCTGGGACAGACGATCAGCCAGGACTACGGACGGCCGTACGACTCCGGCTTGAATGCGATCACGGGAGCTTCGGTACTCGGGGAGTGGGGACCGTTTTCACTGTATGTGAGAGGAGAGTACCAGCATGCTCCTTCGGCGATCGGGTACTCGACCGCGTTGGCAACCGAACTGCTGCTTCCCGATGAGATTCCCTACACGGTCCCGCTGCCCATCGTGCCTGTAGGCAATCTCCCGGAACAAAACCCCTTCCGGCTGGTGGAGGCCTATGCGTCGTATCACCTGCTGGGGCATGAGTTCTCGGGCGGGAAGACGGATGCCTGGCTTGGACCGGGTTACGGGAGCGCGATGGCGTGGTCGAATAACGCGGAAAATATCTATTCGTTCCGCTTCAACCGGGTCGAGCCAATCAATATTAAGTACCTGTCGAAGCTGCTGGGGCCGGTGCGGTATGACTTTTTTGTAGGAAGCCTGAAAGGGCATCTGTATCTGAATTCGCCGTGGGTGCACTCGGAGATGTTTGCGTTCCGTCCTACGGAGAACTTTGAATTTGGATTTCAGCGGACGATCATCTGGGGCGGTGAGGGCCATGCTCCTGTGACGCTGCACACATTTCTTCATGGCTTTTTCGATACGAACGACACGGCCGTTGGGGAGAAACTCAGTCGCAATGACCCAGGTGCGCGGTACAGCGCTTTCAACTTTTCTTACCGGCTGCCCTTTGTGCGAAAGTATGCGACGTTAATCCTGGATTCGATCAGTCACGACGATGTGACACCGATCAGTGCCCCGCGACGGGCGGCTTTTCGGACGGGAGTGTACATCTCTCAATTTCCGGGGCTGCGAAAGCTGGACTTCAGAGTAGAAGCGGTAACGACAGACCCGCCGACGACGAGAAGCATGGGCGGGCAGTTCAACTACTGGGAGGTTGTCCAGAAAGAGGGATACACGAACAAGGGCATCATTATGGGGGACTGGATTGGCCGGGAGGCAAAGGGCGGCCAGGCGTGGTTCACCTACCATCTCTCGGGCAACGAGTGGATTCAGATGGAGTATTTGAACAAGAAGACGCCGAATGACTTCGCTCCGGGAGGAACGACGCAGAATCAGTACAAGGCGAGCGTGATAAAGCGGTTCGGAAGGGATGTCGAGTTGAACGCGTGGGTGCAATACGAGGGATGGAAGGCTCCAGTGTACAAGCAAGGGCTGCAGAGAGATACGTCGGTTGCAGTGCAGTTGACATGGTACCCGAAGTTGCACAACTATCCTCAGATTCCTTAGCCTGCGGAGTGGGCTGCTGGCGATGCGCTTGATTCGCTGGTACAGGCCTTGAAGTACTCGAGGGATTTTTCGATGCCTTTGCGGAGCTTGATCTTTGGCTCCCATCCGAGGAGTTGCTTTGCTTTTGCGATGTCGGGGCGGCGGCGCGTGGGATCGTCCTGGGGAAGAGGATGGAAGATTATCGGGGATGCGGAGCCGGTGACGGACAGTATCTCGTGAGCGCATTCGAGGATGGTCCATTCGTCGGGATTGCCGATGTTGACGGGAAGATGCTCCGGGGCGCGCGATAGAAGAAGGATGCCCTCGATAAGGTCGGAGACGTAGCAGAAGCTGCGGGTCTGGGAGCCGTCTCCGTAGATGGTCAAGGGGAGGCCCTGCAACGCCTGCACCATGAAGTTGGAGATGACGCGGCCGTCGTTGGGCTGGAGGCGTGGGCCATAGGTGTTGAAGATGCGGACGAGGTGCGTGTTCACGCCGTAATAACGGTGGTAGGCCATGACGGCGGCCTCGGAGAAGCGCTTGGCCTCATCGTAGACGGAGCGGATGCCGACAGGGTTGACGTGGCCCCAGTAAGTTTCGACCTGGGGATGGACCTCGGGATCGCCATAACACTCGGAGGTGGAGGCGTGGAGGTGTCCGGCGTTGTATTTGCGAGCGAGATCGAGGGTATTGATGGTGCCGGCTGAGCCGACGAGGAGGGTTTCGGGGCCGAGACGGGCGTAGTCGCTGGGGCTGGCCGGGGAGGCGAAGTTGAAGATGAAATCAACTTTGCCCGTGTCGAAGGGCTTCGTGATGTCCTTTTCGAGGAAGTGAAAGCGGCGATCGGTCTTGAGATGACTGAGGTTGGCAAGGTTGCCTGTGCTCAGATCGTCGACGCCGATGACCGAGTTTCCGGCGGCGAGCAACGCGTCACAAAGATGGGAGCCGAGAAAGCCTGCAGCTCCTGTGACCAAGATATTTCGGGACATCATCGATTGCCTTTCAGAACTATAAGCTACGCCATTTGATGCAGCGTTCGATAAAAAGTTGGAAGTAAAGCGGTGCAGCTTTGCGAGGGAGTTGCTAATGGACACTAGGCATTCGATGCCGATGGGACGCGTTCGCGCGCGGGATAGGCTGCGGGCCTGCCAATACTGAGATAGGTGAAGCCGCATCTCGTCATGACCTCGGGATCGTAGAGATTACGTCCGTCAATGACGATGGGATAGCGCAGAGCCTGATGGAGACGGTTGAGGTCCAGAGTTGCGAATTCGGCCCAGTCGGTGAGGATGAGCAGCGCGTCGGCGTCCTGGGCGGCTGCGTAGGCGTCGGAGACATAGCGGAGATTGGACTGCGTGCCCAGGACGTCCTGGGTCCGCCTGATCGCGGCAGGATCATAGGCTGCGATGGAACAGCCTTCGGCAAGGAGCATCTCGACGAGATCGATTGCAGGCGATTCGCGGATGTCGTCGGTCTCTCCCTTGAAGGCCAGGCCGAGGACGCCGATGCGCTTGCCTCGTAGGGTCCACAGGGCAGAACGGACTTTGTTGAGGAAACGCCTCTTCTGCTGGTTGTTGATCTTTTCGACTTCGGCGAGGAGATTGAAGTCGATGCCCAACTGGTCGGCCACGGAGCGGAAGGCGGCAACATCCTTGGGAAAGCAGGAGCCACCATAGCCGATGCCTGGGCGAAGGAACTTGGGACCGATGCGGCTGTCGAGGCCCATGCCGCGGGCGACCTGCTCGACGTTGGCGTTGGTGGCTTCGCAGAGGTTGGAGACAGCGTTGATGAACGATATCTTCATGGCCAGAAAGGCGTTGGAAGCGTGCTTGATGATCTCGGCGCTCTTGGTGGAGGTGAACAGGAGCGGAGGCGGCGTGGCGACGCTGCAGGCGCCTGCGATCGAGTTGGCTCGGGTGTAGTAGGCGCCGCTGGTGAGAGGGAGATAGATTCGCTGGAGGACGGAAGCGGCCCGTTCGCTGTCTGCTCCTACGACGATGCGGTCGGGGTGGAGGAAGTCGGAGACAGCGGTTCCCTCGCGAAGAAACTCCGGGTTTGAGACGACATCGAAGAGGTGGCGGGCGGCGCCATTGCGCTCCATGGAGCGTGTGATCCACTCGTTGGTGTAGACGGGCACGGTGCTTTTTTCGACGATGACCTTGTAGCTGGCGATGGAGCGGGCGATCTCGCAGGCGACGGCTTCGACGTAGGAAAGATCGGCGTCGCCGGAGTCGCTCTGGGGTGTACCGACGGCGATGAAGATGGCTTCGCACTCGCGGGTGGCCTCGGCGAGATCGGTCATGAAGCGGACTTTGGTGTTCCTGTACTTGCCGAGGAGTTCGGGGAGAGAGTCCTCGTGGATAAGGGTGTCGCCGCTGCGAAGAGCGGCTACCTTGCGCTCATCATTGTCGACGCAGATGACGTCGTGACCCATTTCTGCGAAACAAACAGCGGCAACAAGGCCGACATATCCTGAACCGACGACGGCAATTTTGATGTCTTCACTCATGGGGCGGTAGCGTTATTCCTCATTGTGAGGATACCCGAATGCCGGCGAAATGGAGCAGGCCGAAGGGTGAACACGCACCTTTTGGAACAGGGGCGCGGAGTATCCATCTGATTCTTCCTCCTGCAAGGTACACTCGAGTAGACTAACAACGATGGGTTCACAAAATACGCAGCCGCCGCTCGTTGGTGTTCCGGAGACGAACCAAACAGGGTTCAGTACGACGGTTACGGATACGACTCTGTCTGAAGCACTTATCGTGCTCCGGAAACGCCGTTGGATTCTGATCGTCTGCGCGCTAATTGGCCTCGCGTACGGTGTCTTCAAGGCGGAGTCCCAACCGAGGCTGTACGACGCCTATGGGCGGATTCAGATTCGGTCAGGATCATCGAATGAATACAGGGTGAGCGCGGTCCCTGGCTACAGCGATTCCGGCTCGAGATTGCTAACTGAGATCGAGATCCTGAAGAGCGACACATTGATGCTGACGGTGTGCCGTGAGATGGACCTCGCAAATAATGCAGATTTTCTCGAGCGGAAGAGCCCGTTTCCACACCGGAACCTGGACTCGGGACCGATCAGGCAGGACACGGTGCACCGGTTGCAGAGCAATCTACAGGTCGCGGCAGTTCCGAAGACAGACATCATCCGGATCAGTTACAGCAGCCTGAACCCGAGGCTCTCCTCTGACATTGTCAATCGCGTCATTCAGGACTACATGCAGCGCAGCTACCGGACGCGATTCGAGTCATCGCAGCATGTTTCGGACTTTCTTTCCGGGACGCTGGAGGGTCTGAAGCAGGATGTGGAGACGTCGCAAGAGCAAATGATGGATATGCAGAAGAAGCTGGGGGTTCTTGGCTTCGACCCGACGCATAACGAGATCAGCAGTTCGCTGGACGACCTTGCGCGTGCAGCCGCTTCGGCGAAGCTGGCACGGATCATTGCCGAGGCGCGCTACCGGGTGGTGAGTGGAATGGATCCGGACACGATCGAAAGCTCGATTGAGATGACTCCGGGAACCACGCCGGGCGAGTTGACGACACTGCGGGCCCAGCTTGCCACCTCAAGGGCGGCCTATGCGCAGTTGGGGGCGACCCTGTTGCCCAGTCATCCGCAGATGCTGGCGCTGAAGGCGCAGATGGACGAGTACACCAAAGAGATTGACACGGAGCAGACCCGCCTGCTGTTACAGGCAAAGCAACTCTATGTTGTGGCACGAGCGAATGAAGACCAGACGGTTGCAGCACTTGAAGCGCAGAAGGCTGACGCTTATAAGCTTCGGGATCAACTGGTGGAATACACCCTTCGCCAACGCGAGTTTGAGGCAAACAGCACTTTGTACAACAGCCTGCAGCAGCGCCTCCGCACGGCAAGCGTGCAGTCGGGGCTGGAGTCTCTGGAGATCGACGTAGTCGATCCTGCGTTGCCGCCAGCCTTCCCTCTGCTGCGGCCACAGTCGACTGTGATTCTTACTGCCTTGGCGTTCAGCATCATTGCGGGTATTGTTCTGGCGTTCCTGATGGAGAGCCTGGATACCGGGCTGCGGAGCATCGCAGAGATCGAGAGCATCACGGAGCTGCCATCCCTGGCTATCATTCCTCGGGCGCGGCGAACCTCGGCGGATCAGGCTGGAACCCTGACTACTGCGCAGCGAAACGTCGGCATCCTGACGCAGCCAAAGTCGCAGTTCTCCGAGGCCTTCCGTTCGCTGCGCACATCGCTGCTGCTGTCGACCACCGGTCATCCTCCGAAGATCATTGTGCTGACGAGCGCTACGCCGTCCGAGGGTAAGACTACGGTAGCGAGTAACCTTGCCGCGATTCTGGCGCAGCGGGATACGCGGGTTCTGCTGATCGATGGAGACCTTCGCCGGCCTAACATTCATCACCGCTTCGGGCTAAACGGCAAGATCGGGTTGACGACCGTGCTGACCGGAGCGACGAAACTCGAAGCAACGGTACAAACGGTACGGGAGATTCCTAATCTCGACATTCTGCCGAGCGGGCCTGTTCCGCCGTTTCCGACCGAGATGTTGAGTTCCGGCGCGATGGAAGCGATTCTCAAACGCTGCAGCGAACTCTACGACTATATTGTCATCGACTCTCCGCCGATTCTCTCGGTTACGGACGGCGTGATCCTTGCGCGCCAGGCGGACGCGGTCGCGCTGGTGGTGCGGCACGGCAAATCGAGTAAACATGTGGTACGGCGAGCCAGAGACATCCTGCTGCGCTCAGGCGCGGGCATTACGGGAATTGTGTTGAATGCTGTCGATCTGAACTCGCCGGAGTACTACGGGTACTACGGGTACTCGGGTTACTCGTACGCTAGCGTGGACTCGGATAGCTGGGAGGCTCAGGGCGCAGGAGCGGGAAAACGCTCTGACAGGGAGATGGGCGAATGAGACAGGGGCAGGGCAATTTGCGGACCGGCAGAGTGGTCAAGCGTGGCGCGCGAACCGGCAGTTCCCTGCTTGCCTGCGCGGTGTTTCTGATGCTGGCTGCCTTTGGCGGGATTGCGGAGGGTCAGTTCAACGGACCGGCGCCTGGAGCCGACACTCCACTCAATCCGCCGGTGAAGATAACGACCGATCCGGCGATTCTTTTCCCTGGGCACCGGGACATTATTCTTGGGCGTGACGATCTGCTCGCAATTCATCTCTATGCAAGCCTGGATTATGCGCCGACGGGTCGAGTGGACCAGGATGGCGTGATTCAGCTTCCGCTGATTGGCGGTGTGAAGGTCGCAGGTCTGACGGTACGCGAGGCTCAGGATCTGATTGCGCAGAAACTGGTAAGCGCCGGGATGTACCGCGATCCGCAGGTTTCAATTCAAATTATGGACTCACCGAACCTGATCGCAACGGTTGTAGGTGAGCTGCATGGAGTTGTGGCGATCTACGGAGAGAGGCGGCTGTACGACGTCCTGGCGGCCGTGGGCACCGCCGGCAGTGGCGGCTCTACTGTGGGAACGACGATCGTACTTGGAGGCGGAGGGCTCCCTACTACGGCGAGTCACGTCATCACGATCAACCGTCCTGGTGTCGCGGAGCCTATCACCGTCGACATGGGAACGGATCCTGCCAAGAGCGCCATGGCCGATATACCTATCTTTCCTCGCGATACGATCATCGTGCCACGCGTGGGAGTGGTCTATGTGCTTGGCGCCTTCAAGACTCAAGGCGCCATACCGCTGCAACAGAACTCGCCTGTGACGCTGATGAAGGTAGCAGCGCTTGCCGGGGGGCCTGGTTTTGAGGGCAAGTCGAATGATCTGCGAATTATTCGTTCGGTTGGCCTCACCCGCACGGTTGTGCAGGTCGATATTAAGAAGGTGATGGACGGGAAGGCGCCGGACCCTGTGCTGCAGGCCGAAGACATTGTCTTCCTGCCTTCCAGCTCATGGAAGGCCGCGATCAAGTCTGGAGGCATCGCAACGGTGCTAGGCATCGCTTCCTTCCTGGTCTTTGCCATTCAACAGTAACTGAAGGCAATCCGCCTGGCATGGGCCTGAAGGGCGGCAGGAGACCCGCAGAGATACAGGATTTTGCGTTTCGTCAGAGATGGGAGATCGCTTGAAGAAGAAGGTGCGGATCGCTTACCTGGTGAGCCACCCCATCCAGTACCAGGCACCGCTGCTGCGCCGCATTGCCCAGGAGCCGGACATCGATCTAACTGTATTCTTCGGTTCGGACTTTTCTGTCCGTGGCTACAAGGACGAGGGGTTCGGGGTGGGGGTGAAGTGGGACGTGCCGCTGCTGGAGGGCTACCGCTACGAATTTCTTCCGGTGGTTCGCGATACAGTCAATCCGGGACCATTGGCGCCGGTGAACCGCGGAATCTTCAGCCGTCTGCGCGGAGGTAAAGATGCTGCAGGCTTCGACGTGTTGTGGGTACACGGGTACTCTTCGGTGAACGCGCTGCATGGGATGTTGGCGGCCAAATCACTGGGGATACCGGTGCTGGTGCGGGCTGAGTCGTGGCTGGGAGACCGCGAGAGGAGCGGTTCCACGCTGGCGGCGAAGCGGATGTTCTTCCGGCTGTTGCGGGAGTTGGTGGATGGTGCACTGCCGATCGGGACGTTGAACGCAGAGTATTGGCGTCATTATCTGGGTGAGGATTTTCCTCTGTTCCGAATGCCTTACTCGGTCGACAATCGGTACTTTCAAAGGCGGAGCGAAGAGGCTCGCCTGGGGCGGACTGAGTTGCAGAAGGAATTGAATCTGGATCCTGCGCGGCCTGTGATTCTTTTTGCCTCCAAGCTGCAACGCCGAAAGCGATGTGAGGACCTGGTGGAGGCTTACAGGAATCTGTCGCCAGCGCCAGGTGCTGAGCCTCATCCTTATCTCGTCATCGTCGGGGACGGCGAGGAACGTGCTGCGCTGGAAAGGCAGACGGCGGCGAGCAGGTTAGAGGGTGTCCGGTTTTGCGGGTTCAGGAACCAATCGGAGTTGCCGAGGTTCTTCGATCTGGCGGCGGTGTTTGTGCTGCCGTCACGACACGAGCCGTGGGGGTTGATCGTGAACGAGGTGATGAACGCAGGCCGTGCTGTGATTGTCTCGGATGAAGTGGGATGCCAGCCGGATCTGGTTGAGAACGGGGTGGAGGGCTGTGTCTTCCCTGCCGGCGATGTGGCGGGTTTGACGGCTGCGCTGAGGACCGTGCTGGCAACTCCGGAGACTGCGGCGGCGATGGGCGAACGCGGGTTGGCGAAGATCGGAGACTGGGACTTTGAGGAGGATATTCGCGGTTTACGACGCGCGCTTGCTCAGGTGACACGGAAGATAACTGCTTGATGAGTACTCAATCGCAAAGCGAAATCGACGACTATCCTGCTGATATTCTGAAGATCGATGGGCAAAAACTGATGCGGATTCTTCATATTATCGGAACGCTGGATCCGGCGGCCGGCGGTCCCACGGAGTCCGTTCGCGTACTGCTGAGTTATGGCCCCATCGGTTACACGGGCGAGGTGGTGACGCTGGACGATCCGTCAGCGCCCTACCTGAGCGAAATCGGATTTCCGGTGCACGCGCTGGGCCCGACGACGACCAAGTACGGATTCAACTCGAAGCTGTTGCCGTGGCTGAGAGAAAACCGCCATCGTTTTGACGGTGTGGTGGTGAATGGGCTGTGGCAGTACTGCGGGTACGCGGCATGGCGAACGCTGGCAGGAAATACTCCTTATGTTGTGTTTACCCACGGCATGCTGGATCCGTACTTCAAGCACACGTTTCCGTTGAAGCATATTAAGAAGTGGCTCTACTGGGTTCCAGCGGAGTATTGGATTCTACGTGGCGCCTACCGGGTGTTGTTTACCTCGAAGGCGGAGAAGCGGCTGGCGGAGGAAAGCTTCTGGCTGCATAACTGGAACGCGTATGTTGTGCCGTATGGCGCGAGCGGGCCATCCGGCGATCCGGAGAAGCAGAAACGGGCTTTTTTTGCGAAGTGCCCTGAGGCGAAGGGCAAACGGTATCTTCTGTTTCTCGGCCGAATCCATCGCAAAAAGGGATGCGACCTTTTGATCGATGCCTTTGCCAAGGTTGCGTCGAGCGATCCCGACCTTTGCCTGGTGATGGCAGGTCCCGATCAACAACAGTGGAGCGCGAAGCTAAAAGCCATGGCCGCGAGTGCAGGGATCGCCGACCGCGTCTTCTGGCCGGGCCTGATTACCGGCGATGCCAAGTGGGGAGCTTTTTTCGGATCGGAGGCGTTTGTCCTGCCTTCGCACCAGGAGAACTTCGGGATCGCGGTTGCGGAGGCGCTAGGATGCGGGAAGCCTGTGCTGCTAGCCGATAAGGTGAATATCGCGGAGGACATTGCCGAAGACGGCGCTGGATTGATGGAACTGGATACCGCGGAGGGAACGTTGCGTTTGCTCGAACGGTGGATTGGCATGTCTGTGGACGAGAAGCAGCGGATGGCGGAGCGTGCGTATCAGTGCTTCCATCGCAGGTACGACATGCGAGAGAATGCGAAGGCGATCATCCGGCTATTTGGAACTGCTACGGTTCTTACCCCAGCCGCTGTCGATCAGGAATAGGTGTTGCGTCGATGCCGAAGGATATTTACTACAACGCGGCGGAACATATTTCGGCGGATACGGCGCCTGACCCGTATCTTCGGCCGGCATTTTCGTTTCGCGACCGGCTGCGACGGCTGAACTGGAGTATCTGCCGGGTGCTTTTGTACAGAACGTCACCGCGGCCGTTACATTCCTGGAGATCGTTTCTTCTTCGGCTGTTTGGGGCAAAGATGGGGCAGAATTGCCATTTCTATCCTCGATCGAAGGTGTGGGCTCCGTGGAATCTGGTGTGCGACGATCAGGTGACCGCCGCAGACGGGGCCGAGATCTACAATCCTGCTCCGATTAGGCTGGGGTCGCACGCGATTCTGTCGCAGGACGCTTATGTGTGCGGGGCGACGCATGACTATGACGATCCGGCGTTCCCTCTGATCGCGTATGCGATGAATGTGGGCGCGTACTCCTGGGTGTGCGCTCGGGCTTCGGTGGCGCCCGGCGTGAATGTGGGCGAGGGTGCTGTGCTGGGGTTGGGTTCGGTGGCAACGCGAAGCCTGGATGCGTGGACCGTGTATGCGGGAGTGCCTGCCGTCAAGGTCAAGGAGAGGCGACGGCATTGCCCTGGTGTACAGCCATAGGAAACAGCTCTAGCCGCGCAATTTTGCCAGAAGATCGGTCGGGTGAACGGGTTTGGCGAGGATTTCGAACTCGTGCCCATCAGCACGGGCCTTTTCGAGCAGGTCGGCAGTAGCTGCCTGGCCGGAGAAGAGAAGGATCTTGCACTTTGGGAGCTTGCTGCGCGTGATGATGGCGGCTTGAATGCCGGTCATTCCGGTCATGATGACGTCGCTGATGAGCATGTCGGGCTGGAAGCTATCAAGCGACTCAACTGCCTTTTCACCGCTAAAGACGGCGCGCGCCTCAAAACCCGCCTGGTTCAGGATAATTGCGAGTGTGTTGGCGATGACTTGCTCATCGTCGGCGACCAGAACCCTCGGTTTTGATGTTGTGGCGGTGGTTGAATCTGGCATGCTGAATGTCCCCAAATCTTAAGGTAAAAATTCAATTTTAAATGTGACGTTCGAAGCCATCAATTGGTCTTTGGATCTACACAATAATGATACGCTGAGCGAAGAGCTGGTTGATTGACAGGCCGGCATAATTCGGAGAGAACGACTACTTTACTACGAAATAGCTTATGCAGCCAGCCATCATACGCGCCGAACGGGTCGAAAAATATTACGCGCAACCGAGCGAGAACCGCATCCAGGTCATCTCGCCGACCGATCTGTCGATTACGGCGGGAGAGATTGTTGCGTTGCTGGGGCCGTCCGGCTCTGGAAAGTCCACACTGCTGCGCATGCTGACTGGGTTGTCGCAGCCTTCGGCGGGTGAGGTGTATTGGCATGAACAGCCGATCGCGACGGCTAACGTAAATGTGTCGATTGTGTTTCAGAGCTTTGCGCTGTTTCCGTGGCTCTCGGTGCTGGAGAACGTCGAGGCTCCTTTGAAGGCGCGCGGCATGGAGCCGGGGGAGAGACGTAAACGGAGCCTGAGGATTCTGGATACAGTGGGCCTGGATGGCTTTCAGGCTGCCTTCCCGAAGGAGCTGTCGGGCGGGATGCGTCAGAGGGTCGGCTTTGCGCGGGCACTGGTGGTCGAGCCAGAGGTGCTGTTTATGGATGAGCCGTTCTCCGCGCTGGATGTTCTGACGGCGGAGAACCTGCGTAGCGAACTGTTGGAGCTATGGCAGAACAAGACGATTCCAACGCAGGCGATCTTTCTGGTGACGCACAACATTGAGGAGGCTGTGCTGTTGGCGGACCGCATTATTGTGCTGGGACGCAATCCGGGGCATGTGCGAACGGACTTCCGAGTGGCGATTCAACATCCGAGAGACCGGAAGACGACGGCGTTTACGCAGCTTGTGGACTACATCTACAAGGTGCTGACGCAGCCAGATGCGCAGCCGCCGGCGCTACCGCAGACCACTGCAGGAAAACCGGTGCGCGACCAACGGCAGATGCACTACCAAATGCTGCCCCACGCACGGCCGGGAGGAATTGCGGGACTTCTGGAACTGCTGCTGGATCATAACGGCAAGGACGATATCTACCGGCTGGCCGATGACCTGGCGTTTGAGATCGACGACCTGCTGCCGATCGTCGACGCCGCCCAACTGCTGGGTTTTCTGAAAGTGACCGAGGGCGATGCGGAGATTACGCCGACCGGAGCGGAGTTTGCCAATTCGGAGATTCTGCGGCAGAAGGAGCTGTTTCGAGGCGCGGCGATGGAGAATGTTCTGCTGCTTCGTCAGATTGTGCGCGCGATTGAGTCCAAGAGCGACCGGAGCGTGCCGGAGGAGTTCTTCCACGATGTGCTGGACGAACAGTTCAGCGAAGAGGAGACGCTGCGGCAACTGGAGACGGCGATCAACTGGGGAAGGTACGCGGAGCTGTTCGACTACGACGCTTCACGGCGGCGTTTTATTCAGCCGGAGAAGCTGCATTCTGAGTACATATCTCCCCCTGCCACGGAGATCGATGCATGATGGGGCTTCCAGTACGATTCAGCAACATCCCAGGACGCGAGACACTGGCACGCTCGCAGGTTTTGCAGCGCAGCTGGCCGGTGGTGCTGGATCTGTGCGTCGCAGGAATTGGGTTAGCGTGTTTTTATGCCGTTGTGGTGATCGCGCGGTACTGGTTTGGGCATCCCGAGCCGGAGATTGTGATCTCGCAGAGTCCACGGGCTCTGCCACAGTACGCGTTCTATTCGGTTGTACGGATTGGGCTGGCGTATCTGCTGAGCCTCATCTTTGCGATCGGCTATGGTTACGTTGCGGCCTATAACAAACGGATTGAAGCGCTGATGATTGCCGGGCTGGATATTCTGCAGTCGATTCCGGTGCTGAGCTTTTTGCCTGGCGTGATGCTGGCTATGGTGGCGTTGTTTCCGACGCGGCAGATTGGCGTTGAGATGGGCGCGATTGTGCTGATCTTTACCGGCCAGGTCTGGAATATGGCGTTCAGCTTTTATTCCTCGATCAAGAGCATTCCGCGAGAGCTCTCCGAAGCGGCGAGTATTTATCATTTTTCGCGATTGCAGCGGCTGATGCAGTTGGAACTTCCCTACTCGGCGATTGGGTTGGTTTGGAACTCGATGGTGTCGGTTGCAGGCGGATGGTTTTTTCTGATGGCGTGCGAGATGTTTGTGCTGGGCTCGCGTGACTTTCGGCTACCGGGGCTGGGTTCCTACTTGCAGACAGCGGCGGGAACGGGAAACTACTCCGCGATTACATGGGGACTGCTGACGATGATCGCCATTATTGTGGCGACGGACCAGTTGATCTGGCGGCCGGTGATCGCGTGGAGCGATAAGTTCAAGTTCGAGCAGGTGGAGAGCGGAACGCGGGTGCGTTCGCCGCTGTTGCATCTGCTGCAGCACTCGCGGGGGCTGCAATCGCTGCGGGATCATACGGTTGTGCCGCTGGGAGAGAGCGTGTATCGGCGGCTGGCCAGGGAGCGCAACCCGCCGCCTGCGCAAGGTCCTGTTGCTGGTGAAGTATCCCGAGCTAAGAACACAAGAGCGATTGCGTGGCTGAGAGGGGCGCTTCTCGTGTTGATCGCCGCGGCTGTGCTCTATGCGGCGTGGCAGGCGTTGACACTGTTGCGTGAAGTGCATGGATCTCAGTTCGCTGAGATCATGAAGGGCGCATTGGCCACCTTTCTGCGGGTGAATGTGTCGCTGGTGCTCGCTGCAGCGTGGACGATTCCGGCAGGAGTTGCGATCGGGTTTCATCCCCGGCTTGCGAGGATTGCCCAGCCGATCGCGCAGATTGCGGCGTCGGTGCCGGCGACCGCTCTGTTCCCTGTTCTTCTGCTTGCGCTGGTGCGGCTGGGCGGCGGAATGGGGATTGGGTCGATCGCGTTGATGTTGCTGGGAACGCAGTGGTACATCCTGTTCAACGTGATCGCGGGGGCGATGGCGATTCCTTCCGATCTGAAGGAGGTCGCAACTCTGTTTCACTTCACGACGCTGCAGAAGTGGAAGACTGTGATTCTGCCGGGGATATTTCCGTTTTTGATTACCGGGCTTGTCACTGCATCTGGCGGCGCGTGGAATGCGAGCATCGTTGCGGAGTACTTCCATCTCCACAACCAGACGCTGCAGACGGTGGGGCTGGGGGCGACGATCAGCGCAGCGACCGATAGCGGGCAGTTTCAGATTCTGCTGCTGGCCACGATTGTGATGGCAATGATGGTGGTGACGATCAACCGGCTGGTGTGGCGGCCGCTGTATCGGCTGGCGGAGACGCGGTACAAACTCGGTTGAGTCAGACCTGTCAGGGTGGCGACGGCTTGCGGAAGGCAAAGATGACTGCAAGCAACGGCGGTGCGAGCAGGACTCCCCAGAATGGGATGATGATGCCGAGAACGATGGGTCCGAAGAAGGCGGCCCACCAGGGGATGCTGGTGGTGCGGTGAAGAACGTAAGGGCCGATGACGAGGCCTTCGAGGATGACGATCAAACCGTAGAGGCCAAGGACGAGACCTAAGCGCCACTCGTCGTGTCCGCTGAAGGCGACGGCGAGCACCGGGCCGATGAGAGCGACCATGCCTCCGAAGGTGGGGATGATTTGGAGCAGGCCACCGAGGATCGCCCAGAATGGCGCCCATGGGACGCGGATCAGTTCGAGGCCGATGAGCCAGAGGATGCCGACGATGAGCGCGTCGAGCGTTGCGGCTCTCCACCAGGCGACGAGCGCGCTGCCTGCGGTTTTGAGATGTGCGGTTGCGTTGCTGTTTCTGATGTCCATACCACCTGGGTGTTGTGTGCCGCATCAGACTGCTGGGACAGAACTATATCGTAAAGCTGACTTTCGATGCGGTTTTGAGCGCGATGAGGCTCGCTGCGCGATTGTTTGCGAATGGAGAATTGTTGCGATGTCAGTTATGCTGCAGGCGTTTTACTGGGATTCGCCGATCAAGGAACAGAAAGAGGGCGAGTGGTGGAATTTTATCGCCGAGAAGGCCGAGTTGCTGGGCAAGGTGGGGATCAATGCCGTGTGGCTGCCTCCGATCTGCAAGGGGGCAGAGGCTCGTTCGCCGGGATACGATCCTTACGACTACTTCGATTTGGGTGATTTTGATCAGAAAGGCGCGGTGAAGACGCTGTATGGCAATCGCAAGGAGTTGGAGAACCTGATCAAGACACTGCATGAGCACAACATCGGCGCCTATGCCGACATGGTGATCAATCACAACTCCGGCGCGGATGAGGAAGAGGTCAACCCCATCGACGGACAAAAACGTTGGACGAAGTTCAATCCGAAGTCAGGCAAATTTCCCCGCGACTGGAACTGCTTTCATCCTTCGCGTTATGAGAGGGTAATGATCGAGGGCGAGAGGTTCGCTGGGTTTCCGCATCTGTGCCATCGCAATCCAAGGGTGTATGAGGCGATGTTCGAGTATGCGCGGATGGTGATCGAAGAGCTGCGGTTTGACGGCTTTCGGTTTGATTTTGCGAAGGGATATGGGGCGTGGATGATCGGATTGCTGGCGAAGTATCGCTATGAACGCGATGGCAAGGAGTTCGCGCCGTTCGTTGTGGGGGAATATTGGTCGGGGCCTGAGGATATTGAGGGATGGCTCGATGGCGTGAAGTCGGTTACGGACAGTCAGATTGCAGCATTCGATTTTCCGCTTCGCTACAAGCTGAAAGATGTATGCGACACGCTGAAGTACGACCTGCGGAACCTGACGGCGGATGGTTCCGTAGTGGCGACGCGGCCTTTCAACGTTGTGACGTTTGTGGATAACCACGACATGGGCGGCAATGAGGTCGTCAACGACAAGAATCTGGCTTATTCCTTCATCCTGATGAATGAAGGGTATCCGTGCCTCTGGTGGTACGACTACTTCAACCTGGGATTGGCGCGCGCGGGCACACCGAACGGCCTTGATGCGTTGATCGATGCGCATCACAGATATGCCGGTGGCGAGGCGTGCGTTCTCCATGCCGATCCAGACCTGTACATTTTGCAGCGTAGCGGGATCGACAAGCAGGCTGGATGTGTTTATGTGCTGAACAATCTCGGCGATAAGTGGTCGGGGACTACGGTAAAGACGAAATGGCAGAATCAGAGGTTCCAACTTGTGGCGTGGGATGGGCATGATATCGCCCACCCCAATGAACGAACCACGGACAAAGACGGGAACGCTGAGTTCCCTGCTCCGCCGCGCGGGTACGCGGTGTATGCGCCGGTTTAGGCTGGAGTTTTCGGATGCTATTCTTAAGATATGAAGTTTGGCGTTCTGGTCTTTCCGGGGTCGAATTGCGATCATGACACATATCACGTGATCGATGCGCTGGTGGGTCAGCCTGCGACATTTTTGTGGCATGCATCTGAGGATCTGCAGGGATGCGATGCCATCCTGGTGCCCGGCGGGTTTGCTTACGGCGATTATCTGCGAACAGGGGCGATTGCGAAGTTTGCGCCGGTAATGCAGTCTGTCGCGAAGTTTGCCAGGAGCGGCGGCCTGGTGGTGGGAATCTGTAACGGATTTCAGATTCTGTGCGAGGCGGGGCTGCTTCCCGGAGCGCTGATGCGCAACGCCGGCCAGCACTACATCTGCAAGCAGACGTTTTTGCGGACTGAGACGGTCGATTCGCCGTTTACGCATGGGCTTGCTCAAGGACAGGTTTTGCAGATGCCGATCGGGCATATGGAAGGCAATTATTTCTGCGATGCGGAGACGCTGGCGAAGCTGAAGGCCGAGGATCGAATCGCTTTTCGCTACGTCACTCCGGATGGTGCGGTTACGGCAGCGGCGAATCCGAATGGCTCGCTTGAAAATATTGCCGGGATTTTGAACGAGGGACGCAACGTGCTGGGGATGATGCCTCATCCGGACCGATCGAGCGAGGCACTTCTGGGGTCGGCGGACGGACTGCGGCTGTTCAAGGCGATGGCGGAGTCGCTGGCTCCAGCCCAATAGCCTGGGTGGTAGGCTAGTAGGCGATGATTGACATTCACCACCACCTTCTGTGGGGCATGGACGATGGTGCGTCGAGCCTGGAGACTTCGGTCGCCATGGCGAGGCTCGCGGCGGCTGATGGAATAACACATATTGTCTGTTCCCCTCATGCGAACGGCACGTATGCCTACGAGCCGCTGATGATTGCCGAAAAGATCGGCGAACTGCAGCGGGTTCTGGATCGTGACGCAATCGCCGTGAAGCTGGGTCACGGATGCGACTTCCACATGTCGTATGAGAATATCCAGGAGGCGAAGCTCAACCCATCGAAATACAGCATCAATGGGCTGGGTTATCTTCTGGTGGAGATTCCTGACTATGGGATCTCGCCCGGCATGACTGAGACCTTCTACCAATTGCAGCTTGCAGGGCTGATTCCGATTCTGACCCATCCGGAGCGCAACCCAACGTTGCAGGCCGACCGGACGAAGATGATGGACTGGCTGCGCGGCGGCGTGCTGGTACAGGTGACGGCCGGGTCGGTTGTGGGCCGCATGGGCAAACACGCTGAGCGGATGGCTCATGATCTGCTGGCGAACCGCTGGGTGCATTTTCTCGCGACCGATGCACACAATACGACCTCGCGGGCACCGAAGATGAATGAGGCGTTTGAGGTGGTGGCGCAAAAGTATGGGCCGGATTATGCGCATCTTCTGTGCGTGTCGAATCCACTGGCAGCGTTTCTGGGTAAGCCGTTGCAACCGCAGATGGAGCCGCTCAATCTCTATGATGAGAAGAACAAGAAGACCTGGTGGGAGAGACTGACCGGGCGATAGCCGTCGAGGCAGCCTTTTCAGCACACTCTAAAGGCCCAGTCCGCCGTCGACGGCGAGCAGTTGCCCGGTAATGAAGTGAGGAGCAGTGGCAAAGAAGACGGCGGCGGCAGCGACGTCGTGGGCGGTGCCGTTGCGTTGCATGGGGGTCTTGCGGGCGAAGTGCTCGTAGGCCTCGTCGACCTCTCCCTGAACGATCATGCCGGGAGCGATGCAGTTGACGCTGATCTCGGGCGCCCACGCCTTGGCCATGGTCTGCGAGAGCATGTGCAGAGCGGCCTTCGAGGTGCAGTAGTGGGCGTGCGTAGCCCAGGGGTGCAGGCCGCCGAGGGAGCCGATGTTGAGGATGCGTCCCCGCGTCGCGCGCAGGTGGGGGTAAGCGGCTTTTGCCATCAGAAAGGGTGCGCGAGTGTTGGTGGCGAACATCGCGTCCCACTGGTCGACGGAGATGCGCTCGAGAGCTTCGGACTCGAAGACGCCGGCGTTGTTGACGAGGAGATCGAGTTGACCAAACTCTTCGATGACTGCGGCCATCGTCTGCTCGATGCTTTCGGGGTCGCGAAGATCGCAGCGCGCCGCCAGGGCGTCGACGTCGTGGGCCACCAGCGCGCGAACGGTCTCTTCCGCTTCAAGCTGGGAGCCGAGGTACGTGATGGCAATGTTGGCTCCGCGCTCGGCCAGGGCGAGAGCGATGGCGCGGCCTATGCGTTTGGCTGCTCCGGTGACGAGCACGGTCTTTCCCTTTAGCAGCTTGTCCATAATTTGAATTGCGAGTTGAATTGCGAACTTGAATTGCTGGATTCGAGTTTTGATTACTGCTTTGGCGTGGTGTCCGAGGCGTTCGGAGTGGACTGAGGCGTTGTTTGCGGTGCCGGAGACGGCGTCGCGGGCGGTGTCGCGGGTTTCGTGGCAGGGGTTGTTGGCCGGATCGGCTCTTGAACGCCTGGCTTTCTTGTGGAGGCCTTGCCGTCGTTGTCCTGATAGGACGAGAGTTGCTCCTGGGGACGCATCATGGAGATGGATATCTCCCGGGTTGGCTCGGTGACGACATATTCGTCGGCAAAGGTAGCGAAACCGGCAGCGATGATCTGGACTCGCACGGTGCTGCCCGTGGGGATCACGTCGATGGCAGCCTTGCCATCGGGATCAGTCTTGACCTCGAGGCTTCCCTCATCTTTGCCGTTCAGATTGGAGTCGAAGATGACTGCCGCATTACTGATGGGCTTGCCATTGAACTTCTTGAGCACGGTGACTTCGATGTGGGAGGTGGCCGGTGGCGGCTTATATTTGCGGCCGCGCTTTGCGGGGGTGTCCTGCGCCATGGCGGGGATACACGCGGCCAAGGCGAAGCTAAGGAGAAAGACGAACTGAGGGATGCGGCGTAGCTGCATGGTGTGTCCATTCTACGACGTTTTCGTGGCGATCTGGAGTGTGCAGGCGGTGGGTCAAAGTTGCGTGAGTTTTACTCAGATTTAACGCGAGGAAATTTGACATTGGCAGGCAAGGTGGCTATTGTTAGCAATCGGGACGCTTGAGTGCTAATCAGTTGTGAGGGGTGAGCTTTGAGCGATGAGGCTCCCTGGTCGCGGTGGTTGGCGGTATCCCCAAAAACTTTTTTTTGTGACAGGTTCAGGCCCTTGGTCCGAGTTCGTCACGCAATGCAACCCGGACGGTCCGCCGTTCGCCAAAAACGCAACAGGAAATCGAAACAAGGAGATGCAAACAATGGCAAAGACATCGTTTACACCGCTGCACGACCGAATCGTGGTCCAGCGCATTGAAGAAGGCGAGAGCAAGGTTGGCGGAATCATCATCCCTGACTCCGCTAAAGAGAAGCCGCAGCAGGGCAAGGTCATCTCGGTTGGCAAGGGCAAGTCTAACGACGAGGGCAAGGTGTTCCCGCTCGACGTGAAGGCCGGTGACAACATCCTGTTCGGCAAGTACTCGGGCACGGAGATCAAGCTGGACGGCGAAGAGTTTCTCATCATGCGCGAGGAAGAGGTTCTCGGCATTCTCGCCAAGTAGGCATTGCATGCGGCGGACCGCTTCGCTGCTATTCGGCGCTTTGAGCGCCTCACTTAAACAAAATTTAATCGGCTTAGAGCCGGTAAACAGGAGTAAAAGACAATGGCAAAACAGATTCTGCATGGAGAAGATTCGCGTCAGGCAATCCTGCGCGGCGTAAACATTCTGGCCGACGCAGTGAAGGTGACGCTCGGACCGAAGGGTCGCAACGTTGTTATCGAGAAGAAGTTCGGTTCGCCGACGATCACCAAGGACGGCGTGACCGTTGCCAAGGAGATCGAGTTGGCGAACTCGCTCGAGAACATGGGCGCGCAGATGGTGCGCGAGGTTGCGTCGAAGACCTCGGATGTAGCCGGCGACGGCACCACCACTGCTACCGTTCTGGCCCAGGCGATCTATCGCGAGGGCGTGAAGACGGTTGCCGCGGGTGCGAACCCGATGGCGCTGAAGCGCGGTATCGACAAGGCTGTCGAGGCCATCATCGGCAAGCGCGATGAGAACGGACTTCCTGTTGGCGGCGCACTGAGCAAGCTGTCGAAGCCGGTTTCGGGCGACATGATTGCGCAGGTCGGAACCATCTCGGCCAACTCAGATTCGCAGATCGGCACGATCATTGCCGAGGCGATGAAGAAGGTCGGCAAAGACGGCGTCATCACCGTCGAAGAGTCGCGCACGATGGAGACCCAGCTGGATGTGGTTGAAGGTATGCAGTTCGACCGCGGTTATCTCTCTCCTTACTTCGTGACCGATGCGGAGCGGATGGAAGTTGCGCAAGAGAATCCTTACATCCTGATCTACGAGAAGAAGATCTCTTCGATGAAGGACCTGCTTCCCTTGCTCGAGCAGATTGCCCGCACCGCCAAGCCCCTCGTCATCATTGCTGAGGATGTGGACGGCGAGGCGCTCGCGACTCTCGTGGTCAACAAGCTGCGTGGGACGCTGAACGTGGCTGCTGTGAAGGCTCCCGGCTTCGGCGATCGTCGCAAGGCGATGCTGCAGGACATTGCAATTCTGACTGGTGGCAAGGCGATCACGGAAGACCTCGGCATCAAGCTTGAGGGCGTCAAGATCGAAGACCTCGGCACTGCGAAGCGCGTGACGATCGACAAGGACAACACCACCATCGTTGATGGCGGCGGTAAGGACGGCGATGTCGAAGGACGCGTGAAGGAGATTCGCGCACAGATCGACAAGACTACCTCCGACTACGACCGCGAGAAGCTGCAGGAGCGTCTGGCCAAGCTGGTTGGCGGCGTTGCAGTGATCAAGGTGGGTGCGGCAACCGAGACCGAGATGAAGGAGAAGAAGGCTCGTGTTGAGGATGCGATGCATGCAACCCGCGCTGCTGTTGAGGAAGGAATCGTCCCGGGCGGCGGTGTGGCGTTTGTTCGCTGTGCTTCTGCAGTTGAGGATGTGATCAAGAAGCTCGAGGGCGATGAGAAGATCGGTGCATCGATCATTCGTCGTGCGATCGAGGAGCCGTTGCGCATGATCGTCTCGAATGCAGGCGAAGAGGGCGCGGTTGTGATCGGCAAGATCCATGAATCGAAGGAGCCCAACCACGGCTACAACGCCGCGACGGGCGTCTACGAGGACCTGGTGAAGGCCGGCGTCATTGATCCTACGAAGGTTACGCGCACTGCGCTGCAGAACGCGGCTTCGATCGCTGGGTTGATGCTGACCACCGAGGCGATGATCTCCGACATTCCCGAGAAGAAGGAAGCGGGCGGCGGCGGACATCAGCATGGTGGCGGCGGTATGGACGGCATGTACTAAATAGCTGTGAGCTTTTGAGTTGTGAGCTTTGAGAAACGGCCTTCAGATTTTCTGGAGGCCGTTTTCTTTCACTACTTGGGTTGGTTGTTTCTTTCTCTGCTGGTTGTGTTTGAGAAAATTGATTGGAGTCTTTTGATGAAGGATTTTCGAGGGCTGGCGGTTTGGAAGCAGGCTCATTTGCTAGTTTTGAATGTTTATCGTGTTACAGAGTCGTTTCCAAGACACGAGTTGTTTGGATTGACTAGCCAGATTCGCCGCGCTGCAGCCTCGATTCCGACCAATATTGCTGAAGGGTGTGGGCGTGATGGGGATGCCGAGCTCGGGCGGTTTCTGAACATTGCCAAGGGCTCAACGTCCGAGGTCGAGTATCTGCTTCAGCTGTCCCGTGACTTGAATTACCTGGAGGCGGAGAGCGGAGGGCGGTTGATGCTGCAAACAGTGGAGATTCGAAAGATGCTTTATGGCCTGCAAAAGAGCCTCGGCGAGAAATAGCGGTAACAATCTTGAGAATCGGTTTAGGATGGCTGGAATTGGGAGGTGAGGGTGTATGCGGTTATCTCGGCGGGAGTTTTCACGGCTTGGGGCTATGGGGTTGGCGGCGCGGATGTTGCCGGCTGCTGGAATGGCCCCGGCGGTGGGAATGGCTCAGGGTGGAGAGCGGAAGGTGGGGTACTGCGTGATCGGCCTGGGGACGATTGCGGACCACTTTATGCGCGGAGTGCTGGCGAGTGGAAACTCGCAAATTACCGGACTGGTGAGCGGGCATCGGGATAAGGCTGAGAGGATTGCGGCGCAGTATGGGGTGCCGACTAGCTCGATTTATAGCTATGAGGATATGGACAAGTTTCGCGACAACAAGGCGATCGATGCGGTGTATGTTGCGCTGCCGAACAGTATGCATGCTGAGTATACGATCCGATCGGCGAAGGCGGGCAAGCATGTGCTGTGCGAGAAGCCGATGTCGACGACGGTGAAAGAAGCGGAGGATATGATCGCTGCCTGCAAGGTTGCGAATGTGAAGCTGATGATTGCGTACCGGTTGCACTATGAGCCGCTGCACTTGAAGGCGGTGAAGCTGATTCGTGATGGGGCTCTGGGCAAGGTGCAGGTGATCAACGGAGCGTTTGGGTTTAATGCCGCTCCTGGGGCTTGGAGGTTGAATAAGGCGTTGGCGGGGGGCGGGTCGCTGTTCGATGTGGGGATTTATGTGCTGAACGCTTCGCGTTATCTAACAGGAGAGGAGCCGGTGAGGTTTACGGCTGCGACCTCGACGGTCGATCAGGATGGGCGGTTCGTAACGGTGGAGGAAAATGTTTCCTGGACGACGAAGTTCCCTTCAGGCGCGCTTTGTGCGGCGAGCTGTACATATGGCGCGCAGATGCCGGGATACTTCAAGGTGTTCGCTTCGAATGGTTGGATGTCGATGGAGCCGGGATTCAACTATGACGGAATGCGGCTGCGGGCTGAGTATTGGAACGGTGCAAAGGGAGCACCGCATACTGTGATCGATGAGTCGAATCCGGAGAAGGACCCAATGCAGTTTACGCACGAGGCGGATCATTTCTCGGATTGCGTTCTGCATGACAAGAGACCGAAGAGCTCGGGTGAGGAAGGTCTGCGGGACATGAAGTACATCGAGCAGATCTATAGTTCCGTTTAGATTTTTGCATTGCGAGTGTCGCCCCGCTATGATGCGAGCGCACTGACAAGTTTGTGTGGGCCATTCACCGTCGCAGAACCGACCGTTCCTGGTGGACCTCTTTTTTAAGGTTGGCGCGATGCCTCAGATTTCATCGACACCCCTGCGAGACCGAGGCCGCTACGACGGTCTTTTGGAATCTTGCAGCGGCGTGTTGTGGGAGATCACGACGCTGCACGATGCGCTCTCAAATTTACTACTGAGAGAGGACGACTGTTCCGGGCCTAATCTGGTTGGCGGCGTTGACCTTCGTCTTGGGGAGCGTGGTGGAGAGCTTGAGGTTCACCATCTTTTTGTTGCCGTCGACGGGGAAGGTGGCGACGTAGCTGTCGGCGATGGCGTTCTGGAATTGTTTGAGGAACGGAGCGAGAGAGACGGGGTTCCCTGTGCCCTGGTAGTAGGTCATGCCGCCAGTGCCTTGCGCAAGCTGCTGGAGGTAGCTTTGGCCGCTGAAGCTGCCGCGGCCGCCGCGGAAGCCGGCATCGTTGTAGTAGATGGAGTAGACGGGGACGCCGGCACGCTGGGCATCGGTAACGGCGTCCGCGACGTAGGGGCTGTCCTGGTTGAGGACGCTGGTGCTCCCGTTGTAGGGGTCGACTCCGTTGGTGATCATGAGCACGAAGCGGGCTTTGTGTGCGGGCTGTTGTGACTGCGAGGTGGGCTGTCCTTCAGCGCTGGGGGGCCAGTTTTTGACGAAGTCAGAGAGACAGAAATAAGGACTGGCGCTGGCGCCTCGCAGGCCCATGGGTAGACGCACTCCCTGTGCAACTGCGGCGCGATCGGTGCTGAAGCCTGGATTATCGCTAGCGGAGACGACGCGGCCGTTCTGCATGAAGCCGACGAAGACCTCGGTGCCTGCGGGAAAGCTGGTAATGAAGGAGCGGATGTTGTTCAGATCGCCGCCGATGCTGGTGCGCAGGCCGTCGTCGATGAGGAGGGCTATCTGTGCTCCATTGGGAGGGACTTGCGCGAGATTGAGAAGAGGAGTGACTCGATTGTCGACTTTGAGGGTTATATTCTGCGCGGTGGCTGTCGCAGGTGTTTTTGAGTCGAGTGAGATCAGCGTCTGCGTGGGCGTGGAACCCTCCTGCTGAGAGAACGCATTGAGGCCGGGGAAGGCTAAAGCTAAGAATGTGAGTACAAGGGTGTGTTTCGTCATTTGCGTCGTTCCTTCCTTCTGCTGAATTAGACGCGATAGAGTTGCTTCACGGTGCGGGTGCGTGGATGTAAGTTACAGAAAAAAGACAGGATTTTGGAGGCTGGGCGAATGTCTTCCGATTAAACACGGCTTGTGATGTTTTGATGCGGCGCAATGATTCAGTCGCCGCCGATTCTGATCTTCATGCCGGCGCGGATGGTGAAGGGCAGGCCTGGAAAGCCAATGGGACCGATGTTTTGCTGGCCGAGGAGATTGTCGAGCTGGGTGAAGAGCGAGATATGGCTGGTCGCCCGGAAGAGAAAGTTGAGATCGAGTTTCGCGTAGCCGAAGTCGAGATTGCGGTTGGGAAGAAGAAGGGTGTTGCCGCCGTTGCGGTCATTGTTGAGTTGGAAGGTGGAGTCGTCACTGCGGCTGCTGAAGGCGCCTTTGATGGCGGCGGAGAAACGGTCGGATATGTACTGCGCGGCGACGAAGCCAGTGTTGGGCGGGCGCTGGAAGGGCCGGCTGCCCACGAGGGGTGAGAGTGCTCCAATGGGGATGCCGGGGATGTTTGGGTTGGTGGCGGGAGTGACGTTGTCTGTGGAGAAGGACTGCTCGACGAATGAGGCGAGGTAGGTGTAGCCGCCGTGGAGGTAGAGATGATTGAAGGGTTGGTACTGGGCTTCCAATTCCATGCCTTGAGTGCGGTAAGCGAGTGAGTTGAGTGACGCGGCAGGGATTTGTGCGGCAATGTTTGCGGGGATGTTGAAGTAGTGTTCGAGGCCGTTTGTGCCTAGGAACTCGAGCTGGTGGCTGAACTGGTTGTGGAAGTAGCCGGCTTTGAGGATGAGCTTCTGATTGATGATGTTCTGGTCGATGCCGTAGTCGTAGGTGCGGGAGCGCTCGGCAGTGATGGGTGCGATGTTGAAGGTGGGGCTGCCGTTTTGTTGGAGGAGGGTGGAGAGGCTGGTGAGTTGTGCGGTGAGGGATGGTTCCTGCACACCGGTGGCGACGTTGACGCGGAGGAGAGTGCCGTGGAAGGGCTTGTGGCCGGGGCGGACGGCGTCGTAGGTGAGTCCGAGACGTGGGTTGCCGGTGATGCCGATGAGTTCGTTGTCTTCGGCCGCTCCGCCAGCGGAGTAGAAGAGACGGTGTTTGATGTCGCCCTGGATCTGGAGGGTGTAGAGGTAGTTTGCACGCTTGATGATTCGGCCAGTGGGTATAGCTGGATCGATGAGGCGGGCGCGCTCGTTGTCGTAGTGGAAGCTGAAGAGAAGAGCGATGCGCCAGGGAAAGGTGTAGTCGGATTGGTAGGCGAGCTCGTCGCGGTTGGAGACAGCGTCGTAGGTGGGGAGGATGAAGGCGGCCTGACCGGTGATGGTGTAGCCGTTGGCTCCGCTGAGGGTGATCGGGTTGCCGTAGTAGGTGGTTTCGGGTGTGCTGTTGATGACGGTTGTGACGGGCTCGCCGGTGGGAGTGAACTGCTCGACTTGTTCGCGCTTGCGGGCGATGCCGTAGCGGGCGAGGTTGTGCCACTTCCCTGCTATTACATTTTCGACAGTGAGACCAGAGTAGATGTCCTGATCGGATTGCTTGCCGGAGGAGGAGATGCCGTAGATGTCGTGCGCGCTGGGCAGGCCAGTGGAGGAGTCGGTGTTGCGGAAGGTGAAGCGGACGGTTGTGTTGGTGACGATACTGTAGCCCACGTTGCCGATCTCGTTGGTGGAGTGGTACTGATCGAGCAGGAGGGCGTTCGAGGTGTTGAAGCGGCTGAAGCCGCCGAGGTAGTCGAAGCGCTTGATTGCGCCGGAGAGGCTGGCTTCGTTGCGATAGGTGTGGAAGTTGCCTGCGTCGCCGGTGTAGTTGAGGGTGGGACGAAGGGCGTTGCTTCGTGTTGTGTCGAAGCTGACTATGCCTGCTTCGGCTCCTGTGCCTTGAAATGCGCCGTTGGCTCCGCGGTAGAGCTCGGGGCCGGTGAGCGCGATGGTGGAGACTGGACTGAAGTCGAATCTACCGCCGATGTCTTCGGAGGGGATGCCGTCGGTGAGAATTTTGTTGGCGTCGGGACTGCCTCCGCGGATGAAGAGTGCGACGGGGCCGCCGAATTGGCCGGTTTGTACGACGTTTGTGCCGGGCGATTGGCGCAAGTCGTTTGCGATTCCGATTTGTGTGGTGAGAGCTGACTGCGGGACGAGTGTGACGCCGGCGGGAATCTGCTGGATCGGCGTGGGAATGCCGCTTGCGGTGACGACAAGCTGCGGGGTGACGGTGGAATACTGCATGACGATGTTGCGGGTGATGACGGCGGTTTGGGCTCCATTGAAAGGCTGGCCGACGCTGGGGGTGTACGGAGCGGCGAAGGTGAGGAGAACGAATCGGCCAACGTTGGCGCTGCGGATCTCATAGGTGCCGTCCATCTGCGTGAAGCCGAAGGCTGCGACCTTCTTGCCCTGGATGAGTTGGACTCTGGCGTTGCCGAGTGGGACTCCAAAGGGAGAGGTGACGGTGCCGCGCACGATGATGGCTTTTGCCGGGAGGGTGAGGATGGCCGCTGCGACGAAGGTGAGAAGCTGAATCGTCGCTTTACGGTGGTGCGGTTTCGCCATGATCTCGATTGTACGGATGATGCAGGGCTCAGAGCATCATGGCTCAAACATCTGGGCTCAAAACATCTGGGCCCGGAACATCTGGGCCCGGAACATCATGGGATGAGAAGGAGTTTGCCGGCGGTTTTGCGGGATTCGAGGTCGCGGTGGGCGTGGGCGGCGTCGGTGAGGGGATAGATGTGTTCGATTCGCAGCTTGAGGGTACCGTCTACGATGCCGTCGAATACGTCTCTGGCGCGTGCTTCCAGGTCGGCAGGGGTTTCGATGTAGTCCTTCATGGTTGGACGGGTGACGTAGAGCGAGCCCATGGTGGAGAGTCGGATGAGGTCGAAGGGTGGGACGGGGCCGCTGGATCCGCCGAAAAGAACCATGAGACCGCGCGGGCGGAGGCACTGGAGGGATTGCTCGAATGTGGATTTTCCGACTGAGTCGTAAACGACGGGAAGGCCGCGGCCGTCGGTGAGCTGCTTTACCTTCGCAGCGAAGTCTTCGCGGGTGTAGAAGATGATCTCGTCGGCCCCGGCGTCGTGGGCGAGAGCGGCCTTCTCGTCGGTGGAGACGGTGGTAATGACGCGGGCTCCCAGGGCTTTTGCCATCTGGATGAAGAGAAGGCCTGTGCCGCCTGCTCCGGCGTGGATGAGGATTTCGTCACCGCGCTGGATGGGATAGGTGGAGTGCGTGAGGTAGTGGGCGGTGATGCCTTGAATGAGAGCTGCGGCGGCCTGATGGAAGCTGACGCCTTCGGGGATGGGGACGAGGCGCGCGGCAGGAGCTACGGCTAGTTGGGCGTAGGTTCCGGGGATGCCGCACCAGGCGACACGATCGCCGGGTTTGACGGTAGTGACATCGGGCGCCGTGGCGACGACGATGCCTGCGGCCTCCATTCCGAGCGTGTAGGGAAGATCCGCGGGGTAGCGGCCTTCGCGGAAATAGGTGTCGATGAAGTTGACGCCGGAGGCTTCGATGCGGATGAGTGCTTCGCCGGGGCCGGGGGTTGGGGTGGGGAGATCGCGGAGAGTGAGGACGTCGGCGGAACCGGTGGTGAGGATCTGAATGGCTTGCATGGTCGCAGATGCAAGAGTACAACAACGGAGCCCTGACGTGGAGCGATCGATCCATGATGGAAAACAGAATCTCTTGAGGTCATAATTTTGCAAAAAGATGGAAGATGAGCCTTCGAGAAGCTTTCCGTTGCCGACATTCATCTAAAATTGAGATTCACAGCGATTTCTGTCTGCGTAAACCATTTGAAGACCTGAAGAGGATAGTAAGACTATGTCGAGCCATCAGAACTTGCCGATCGCGATTTATTATGAGCAGCCGAACTGGTTCAAGCCGTTGTTTGCTGAACTGGACCGCCGGGGAACGAACTACGTCAAGCTGAACGCGGTCGAGCATAGCTATGGGCCAGGCGATAAGCCGGAGGAGAAGTATGCCCTGGTGTTGAACAAGATGAGTCCTTCGGCGTGGAATCGCGGGCATGGCGACCAGATCTTTTACACGATGGGATTCCTCGAGCATCTTGAGCATCGCGGGGTTCGCGTGGTGAATGGGGTGAAGGCGTTTCGCAGCGAACTGTCGAAGGCTACGCAGTTGTCGATGTTGGAGGGGTTGGGGCTTGGGTATCCGAAGGCGCGGGTGATTCATCGCGCGTCGCAGGCGATTGCGGCGGCTGAGGGGCTGCGCTTCCCTGTCGTGGTGAAGCCGAACATCGGCGGCAGCGGCAGTGGTGTGGTGAAGTTCTCGACGAAGGAGCATCTGGCGGAGGCTTCGGCGACTGAGAATGGCCTGGTGCTCGGGATGGATTCGACCGGTCTGGTGCAGGAGTTTGTTCCTGCGCGTGGATCGCATATCGTTCGCGTTGAGGTGTTGAACGGGAAGTATTTGTACGCGATTAAGATACATATTACGGGCGAGACTTTCGATCTTTGCCCGGCGGATATCTGCAAGACCCCGCTTGGCGTTGAGCTTAACCGTGCAGCTTGCCCGGTCGATGCTCCGAAGACGGGGTTGACCGTGGAGGCATTCGATACTCCGCCTGAGGTGATCGAAGAGGTGGAGCGCCTGATGGCGGCTGCTGGAATTGAGTTGGGCGGCGTGGAGTTCATGGTGGATGAGCGCGATGGCCAACGTATGTATTACGACATCAATGCGCTCTCGAACTTTGTTGCGGATGGGTCTAAGGTTGTGGGCTTCGATCCGTTCGCAAAGCTGGCGAACTGGCTTGAGGCTGAGGCGAAGATTGTGAATGATCGCCGCGCCGGTGTGCGGGAATTAGCAGGAGTTGGGCGCTAGATGCGATATGGTTTCTGGTTGCCGGTTTTCGGCGGATGGCTGCGCAATGTGGAAGACGAGCGGATGGAGGCGAGCTGGGAGTATGTTCGCAACCTGACGCAGCGGGCGGAGAAGATCGGTTACGACCTGACGCTGATTGCCGAACTGAATCTGAACGACATCAAGGGCATTGAAGCGCCGTCGCTCGATGCGTGGTCGACGACGGCTGCACTGGCGGCGGTGACGGAGCGGCTGGAGCTGATGGTTGCGGTGCGGCCTACGTTTCATAACCCTGCGCTACTGGCCAAACAGGCTGCGTCGATCGACGTGATGTCGCATGGCCGGTTGACGCTGAATGTGGTTTCGAGCTGGTGGAAGGATGAGGCCACGAAGTATGGCGTTCACTTTGACGAGCACGATGATCGATATGCCCGGACTTCCGAGTGGCTTGATGTAGTGAATGGATGCTGGAATAAGCAGGGCTTCAGCTACAAAGGCAAGTACTACGATGTGCGTGAGAATATCCTCTCGCCGAAGCCGGTGAGCAAGCCGCGGCCTACGCTGTATGCGGGTGGTGAATCGGATGCGGCGAAGAATCTGATTGCGGCGAAGTGCGATGCTTACCTGATGCATGGCGATGGTCCGGAGGCTGTGGGAGTGAAGATCGCCGATATGCGTGCTCGACGGGAGAAGCTGGGTTTGGGGCCGATGACGTTTGGGGTGGCCGGGTATGCGATTGTGCGTGATTCCGAGGCAGAGGCGCTGCGCGAGGTGGACCGGATTACGGATGTGAAGCAGTCAGCCCGGGGATATGCGAACTATGAGCAGTGGCTGGCGGGTTCGCAGTTGCAGACGCAGGTGTCGCTGAAGGATTATTCGGTGTCGAACCGTGGGTTGCGGAGTGGGTTTGTCGGGACTCCGGAGCAGGTGGCGGAGCGGATGGAGGAGTTTACGGCTGTGGGCGTGGATCTTGTGCTGCTGCAGTCGAGTCCGCAGGCCGAGGAGATGGAGCGGTTTGGGGCGCAGGTGATTCGAAGCGCCGCTGCGGTCTGATTCCCCTCTCCGGTTGGCGAGAAGGTATCTCCAAGGTTAATTTGTTTGCTAAAGCTTTGGGTTTCGGGCGGACGCATTGAGAGTTATTCTTTGCCATGCTCCGTCGTTCCCTTTTGCTGACGCTCGTCTTTCTTTGCCCCGCCTTTGCGCAAGACCGTCCCGAATGGACTACGCCCCATGCGCCTTTTCGCATCATCGGCAATGTGTACTACGTCGGGAGCCAGGACCTGGCGTCGTATCTGATAACGACGCCTAATGGGCACATCCTGATCAACAGTAGTTTGGTGAGCAGCGTTCCGCTGATCAGGAAAAACGTGGAGACGCTGGGGTTCCACTTCAAGGATGTGAAGATTCTGCTGATCAGCCATGCTCACTCGGACCATGCTGCAGGGAGCGCCGAGATCAAGCGGCTGACGGGCGCGAAGTACATGGTGATGGACGCCGATGTACCTGTGGTGGAGTCGGGCGGGGCGACTGATTTTCAGTATGGCGCGGAGGCCGGAAGCCACTTTCCAGTCACGAAGGTTGATCGGGTACTGCACGACGGCGACGAGGTGAAGCTGAATGGAGTTGTGCTGGTCGCGCACAAGACACCCGGCCATACGAAAGGCTGCACGACGTGGACGATCAAGGTTCGCGAGGACAATAAGAGTTACAACGTTGTCATTGTTGGGAGTCCAAATGTGAATCCCGGATACAAGTTGGTGGACAATGCGGCGTATCCGTCGATCGCACAGGATTATGAGCTGACCTTCCGGACTTTGAAGTCGCTGCCGTGCGATGTGTTTCTGGGAGCGCATGGGGGCTACTTCGAAATGGAAGCGAAGTATGCACAGATGAAGCCGGGCGGGGTGAATCCGTTTGTCGATCCGGAGGGTTATAAGAGCTATGTTGCGGAGCGTGAGCAGGCGTTTCGGGCAGAGTTGGCGAAACAGGAGAGGCGTTGACCGTGAAAGCCTCTGACCTGATGTGGGTATAGCGTACCCCATGCGTGGGATGTAGACGTCCAATAATTTCCTGTTCGTGCGGCGAAGCAAGATGATAGGCTGGTGCATCTTTTGGTGAAATTTTGTGCGAAAAGATGCGGTCACGATTGGTGAGGAACGATTGAACGGAGCGAATCGAGACTGTGCCTGGAGAGCGGCAACTCGTGGAGGGTGGTCCGTCTGTCTAGTGCTTTTGATTGCAGGTTGCCGGCCGCATGAAACGAGTGATCGTACACTTTTAGCGCGGCTTTCGCGTGCGGGACACTTAAAGGTCGAGCCACCGAAGCCCGGGGAACTTGCGGAAAAGGGCCGGGCAGAGATTACGGACGAGTGCGCGAAGCAATCCTATGAGACCGCAAGCAAGGGCCTGATTGTTAGTGAGATCGGGTTGCATGAAGACGTCTTCATGCTGCGAGACCGAGTGACCTACGGAGCTATCGGATATAGCCTGGATGAGGCGCTGACACTGGAGTCCATGTTGCGCGCAGAAATCAGCAGCCTGACACATCCGGCGGAGCAGACGGAGTGTATCCGGCACTTTGCCGAACATCTGGAATCGTTGAGCGATCCTCTGGTGGAAGCGGACGAACGACTGAAAGAACTGGACGCTTCAGCCTTCAAGGATGCTTCGAAGGAGACGGAGAGGCAGACAGAGGAGCAACTGCGCGAGCCAGCCAAGGCTACCGACTCTAAACGCCTGCCGCGGGACTAATAACCGGAAAATTACTGAAGAAGGCTCTCTTCCGAGCGCAGGCGGATGATGCGATCGACCGCGTAAGGTGCGCGGTGGGACGCGGTGTAGAAGTGGCGGACCTGAAGCTCGCCGAGCAGGCCGATGCCCATCAACTGGATTCCAGCAAGTATGAGGACTCCGGCAACGACGAAGATGGGGCCATGAAGCGTCATAATGTGCTGGCCCGTTATTAGCTTGAGGATGAGCAGCCACGCGGCCAGCGCGGTTCCGGTCATCATTCCCAGTGCGCCGACCGTTCCGAAGAAGTGCAGCGGACGCGTCATGTAGCGCAGCAGAAAGCGGATGGTGAGCAGATCGAAGAAGACGCGGAAGGTACGTGAGATGCCGTAGTGGGACTTCCCTGCTGTGCGTGCGGGGTTCGAGATAGGAACCTCGCAGATACTGGCCCCATACCAGGAGGCGAGAGCGGGGATGAAGCGGTGCATCTCGCCGTAGAGAGGAATGTTCTGAATGATTTCGCGCCGGTAAGCCTTGAAGGTGGTGCCGAAATCGTGGATGGCGACGCCGCTGAGGGTGGCCATCAGGGAGTTAGCCGCGCGCGAGGGGATACGGCGCAGGATGAAGTTGTCGGCCCGCTGAGCCCGCCAGCCGCTGACGACGTCGTAACCCTCTTCGAGCTTGGCCAGGAAGGAGGGGATTTCGTCGGGGTCGTGCTGAAGATCGCCGTCCATGGCGAGGATATAGTCGCCCTGGGCGTGGTCGAAACCGGCAGCGAGGGCAGAGGTCTGTCCGAAGTTGCGCCGCAACTTAATCACCAGGACTCGGCTGTCTACGGCAGCGATCTCTTCGAGAAGGCGATAGGTTCGGTCGCGGGAGCCATCGTCGACAAAGACAAGCTCAAAGGATTCGCCGACCTGCTCCATGACAGCCTTGAGGCGGTCATAGAGGGTGGTGACGTTCTCTTCCTCGTTGTGGAAGGGTACGACGATGGAGTATTTCGGCACGTTTCGATGATACTCCTCGGGGTGTGCTTCCTGAACCAGGGAAAGAGGTTGTTTGAGGAAGGATTATGTAAATTCTCCGTCACGGGGAGGGTGTAACAATTGTCCGCGGCAACGTATCTATCTCTGTTTCAATTGGACCTGGTGAGTAGGCCGAAGGACAAAATCAGGCGGCCACGGGTGATCTCTTTTTTTATGATGTAGTTGCGAGGATATCTGTGTTCGTCGATGATGGCTTGAAGCTGAAGGTGATCTTGCGGGTCTAGAAATGCAGGCTCAGGACATATTCCATGGCGGTCGGTTTACCGAAGTACGATCCGGGAACAAACTCGGCCTGCTGGGCCGCCGCAGTAGCAGCAGCAACAAGCACCGCATCTCCCAGCTCGGCGCGGATATCGCCTGCTTTCCCGTTCTCGAGCACATCGACGATCAACCGTACCCGGCCATGACTTCCGTGGCAGGGCTTTCCTGCCTTGCAATCCGGGGCAGGAAGGCTGATTAGCCTCGGAGGGGTAATGGGAGGCTTTTGTGCGCTCGACTGCGTCAGTGGCTCTAAGAGAAATAGCACGATAACTGAGCAAATAAGGCGCATGGCCAATCCTCTCACGGTTCGCGGGCAAGGACTGTGATTTTTGCGCGCCTTCGTCGGAATAGTCGCGGGTGTTCTTACTATGGCTTCGCCGGTAGTGGTTGCGGCTTGGGAATTCGCAATGTCCATGTACCGCCGAAGACGATTGTCCTACCCTGTGGGCGTGCAAAGGCGCGATACTCATCTTCAAACTTGAAATAGAAGTTCAGTGCTTTAGCCGGAAGAATGTAGTTGGTCTGAAAGCCAATCGCATGTACTGAGTAGTACGGGAACGCACTCGCTGGAATGTTAGGCGCGACCAAGCCTCCGTTGTTGGTCAACTGCCACTGGTCATATCCAATGACGCCAGCCTGAAAAAGCTGGCTGAAATCTTTCTTCAGTGGAAGCACCTGACCAAGTCCCCATTCCATCGTGAACGTCTGGCCAGGCGTAAGACTTGTTCCCTGGCCGGATGTCTTGCTTCCATGAACCTCCCAGTCCGTGAACAGATTGGCGCTCGTGCCCTTGTTCTTCGTCAGGTAAACGGTGCTGCCCGTCAAAAGATCATTTCCCCAGTAGCCGGACCCGATGTTGTTTGAGGCACCCGGAGTGTATCGGCCCGTAGGCGCTACGAAGCCATCACCGAAGCTTACGTCGGCCCGCCTGAAGCTCCAGCCCAGATTGAGAGGCTGCACCCAGATGTCCCCGATTCCGGCCCCACCGGCATTAACCGTGAGGTTAGGAAAGTTAATGGCGCCCAACGTGAGAGAACCATTGGCGAATGTGGGTGCGAGGATGTAAGGCGCGAACTTCGCACCTAGAAATCTCTGCTTCGGCTCGTAAAAGAATACGTTTTCGACCGCCCATATGTTGTAGGCGGTGGTGAGAGGAGTAGAACTCCCGTTCGCATTCTTCAACGTATCGGCGTAATAATTGACCGTGATGTTGGCGTAAGTGAATCCCGGATCCGGCAGCACTCCCGCATTGAGTCCTGACTGTCCCGGCAGGTATTGACCTTTCTGTTGAGCATGGTCTGGGATAGTCCCTAAGATCAAAATGCAAAGCATGATTGCCAGTTTCAAGTTAGATCGCACGATGCCCTCCAGCATTGGGCTGCCGCTAGCATTGAATGCCCTCTCAGATCGGTCCAATAACAATGCGAGGAGAGGAGGTAGCAGTGTTTTTTCATCCGGGAAAGCACGCGTCCGCGGCCCCGGTATTCGATCTTCGTGAAGTTTCGGGCCGGGCAATGGATTTTGCTACTGGCAGAAATGCTAGAAGGCGATTTGCGGGCAACTAATCCACGGTCATTATTTGCCGTTACTCGCCGCTGAGCGTGATCTCGCTATCCGGTTGGTCAGGCCGCGTACCACCAGATAGGACGGCAGGGCCAAAATGGCCGCGACAATCAGAACCTGCCCCGGATATACCCAATGGAAGACGTAGATCTCGTAGATGACATCAATCACGATCGCAGCGATAAAGAGTTTTTCGATGTCCTTCCAGCCGCCGCGAATAAGTTGGCGGCGATTGCCTAGTTTGGTGGTGAAGAGGTGCCAGAAGAACACGGGTTTGCCTTTCCGCGCGTCTCGTAAACCTGCGCGCAAGCCGAAGAAAGCGGCTACCGAGGGTTGAACGAGGAGCCTGAAGGTCAAAGGCCCGGTTACGCGGCCCATAATGTCCGGCCAAAATCGCGAGATTAGATCGCCCATAAGTCACTCCCATACAAACCGCTTCTCCCGTAACTTCACGGTTCATCCCTTTTCATGCCATGTGTCATCTGTGCCGCGAAATGCTCTCGGGCCCGCCACGGCCAGTGCCCATCGACCTCTAATGCCATCGCCCACTGAGGAACGTGCGGACGAGAACCAACAAGCCCAGGATCGCGACATTTGCCACCGTGGGATCAAAGGTGACTGTCCGAACCACATCGGCTGCAACCATCAGTTCCAAGGCCAGCAGCAGCGCTTTTCCTAATTTGTGCTTGTAGGTGTCGTAGACGCCGGATGTTTCGATCTGAAAGATGTGATGCACGGCGCCTGTTTGGATTGAGGACGATGACAGCAGCGACAATAAGCGCGACCGCCAACATCTCGATTCCTAGAGCTGCCCATTCGGCGATGAGGTGAAACGTCTCGATGACATGACTGCTCATGTGTGGTTCACCGTACGCTCCTTATCTTCAGGTGCCGGTGGTGACGGGTTGAGAGACACCATAACCTTCGCTCCAACAACGAGCACCGGTAGGAGGCGACTGCGAAGCTAGCGGATTCCTTGCTGGTGAATCTACGAGTGGGTGAAGAGGATAGTAACTGGGAGAAGTACTAGCGCTCTCCTCATCCACCTGGGAGTTCTTCCAGTAAGCCATGGTGTTCTTCAGCATGGTGCTGAACGTTGGTCCATTTTCAGGAGAGCGCCGTGCAGTCGGAGAATTTCGACAGCCGTCTGCCAATTGTCTCCGGTGCGCCCAGATTGTTCCCAGCGGGTCGTTACTCCTCAAAAAACTCCACATCTCTTCACTATTGTGAAATCTTGGCAATATATTGGTCATTATTGAGATCATTGTGGTACTGTGCTGCAGTCACACAAAGGATGGTGTTCCTATGCAGGAAACAGTAGCTGACCCACGCGTCTTCAACCCTCTCCGCACTCTATCAACTCTTCTTCTGCTTGCCTTCACTTGTAACGGCGCTGCTCAGGCGCAAGTCGTCCTCGCTCCATCAACCCCCCAGGTCGGCTCTTCCAATCCCGTCACTGCCGAACCGCCCGTTACAACGCCGAACGTCAAACCTTGCACGGTTTCACTGCTCACCAACGCCGCCTTTGACAACTTCAACGCAACCACGTTCAACTACGCGCCGCCAGCAGCCTGCCCTGGCCCCTGGTCCAAGGTTGTCCTTACCGCAGACTTCACCGTCTCCGCTGGGAACCAGTTCGACCGCAGCGGCTGGATTTATCTCGGCGACGTCAACCTCTTCTTCGGCACCACTGCCGAGCCCCGCAGCAACCTCAGCCCTTCCTGGCACATTGAGCGTGACGTCACCGACCTCACCTCGGTCCTCAAAACCGCCCAGCCCGGTTCGGCCAGTATCGGTAACACCGTCAACTCCGTTGACACCAGCACCATCTTTGCCAACGCCGCGCTGGAGTTTTTTCCTGCTTCGCCGCTCGCCCTCGCTCCTGTCACGCCTGACATCGTCGTAGGCCTCAGCTCCGGCAGCAACCCTCTCCCGCTCAACACCACCACCGACCAGCTCACTCAAACCCTCAACCTGCCGCGAAACGTGGAGAAGGTCTATCTTGACGTCTTCGCCCAGAACCAGATCGACGATGAGTTCTTTTACCTCTGCGTACCCAACAACGTGACCGGCCCGCTCGAGAGCTGCGGCAACACCGCCTTTCGCGAGACTGAGATCAGCATCGACGGCAAGCCCGCCGGTGTCGCGCCTGTCTTTCCATTCATCTTCACCGGAGGCATCGATCCGTTCCTCTGGGAGCCGATCACCGGTGTCCAGACCCTCGACTTCAAGCCCTACCGCGTCGACCTTACTCCCTTTGCGGGAGTGCTCGGCGACGGCAATCAACACACCGTCGCTATCAGCGTCTTCAACGCCAATGACTTCTTCAACGCAACCGCGAACCTCCTCGTCTTCACCGACCACGGCAGCCGCGAGGTTAGTGGCGGGCTAATCAGCAACACTCTCAGCGCGGCCCCAACTCCGCAGGTGAACGAAAACCTCGCGACCAGCTCCAGCGGCGTCGTCACGGGCACGGTCTCGGTCGGCTCCAACCGCACCTTCTCCATCAGCGGCTTCGTCAACACCTCGCACGGTCGCGTCGAAACCACCGTCAACCAGACGATCAACTTCAACAACATCCAGACCTTCAATGTCAACCCGAACACTGGAGGCGACGTGCAGAACGTTGTCCAGACCAGCACTGTTGATTCGCAGACCACGACCCAGCAGGGCATCCTACGCGAGACGGTGAGCAAGCATGTATCGTATCCGCTGACGGTGGACTTTTCGTTCGTAGTCAACACCGATGGCACCTTCACCCAGACGACATCGGTGAATCAGCAGAATCAGCAGGCCGATACGAAGGCTCTCAACGGATTCCCTCTGTTCGAGAGCAACGCCCAGGAGCAGGTCCTCTCCAAGGATGCCTTGTCGATCAATGCTGCTGACGAGGTTACGGCTGCAAATGGCAACTCGAGCGCGTCCTTTCAAAGCAATGACTCGCTCGGCAACTGCTTCAGTCGCTCGCTCACAGCCCAGAACCAGGTGCTGACATCTGTCACCAACGGCAAGGGTTGTCAACAGCAGAATCGCTTCTAAACCGGACGCCGCGACGTGAGGAGGCAGTCCTTACTGCCTCCTCGCGTTCGGCAGGACAGAATTTTCAACCTCGCGCGGGCCACGACAAACCGCTGCTTACTTGCGAACCGGCAACGCCGACCAGATCGCCGGATCTTCCTCTCCCAGCACCCACGAACAGATACCTGCCAATCCATTCTGCTTCGCCAGTGTATAGCGATCGCTAAATGCCCTTTTGTCCGTGTAGAAGATCCACTCCCGCATCTGGTCGCGATAAAAGTAGAACCACGGCGAATGGTCCTGTTCATCCCACTGCTCTCTGCCCCCGTAAGTATCACGCAGATAGATCGCATTCGGCTGCGAGATGTACTCCGCCGTAATGTTCGGCTTCTTCACCTTCTCGCTCAGCCCGGGATCGCCCGTGAACCAGTGATATCCATACAGTGAGATGCCCAGCGACAACTTCTCCTTCGGCACCACTTTCAGCGCATACTCCAAGTTTTCGTTCGTCCAAATCCACCCGCCCACGGGGCCCGGCGCCGTCCATCGCGTGTGCTGGTCATACGTCATTAGGCACAGCATATCTACCGACTCGCCCAATGCCTTCAGGTCGAACACCGCCCTCCACTCCTCGAAGATCCACTTGCCAAACACCGTCTCGCCCGCATGTCCCGGCGCATTGGGCACTACGTCAATCTGCACCTGCAGGTGTTCTCGATGCAGCACATCTGCGGTCTTTTTCACCGCTGCCGACAACGCATCCCTGTCGGTCCACAGAATATCTTCAAAGTCGAACTGAACGCCGTCGTAGCCATTCTCCTTGCACTCCCGCACGAACGCCTTGTTCATCTCGTCCTGCGCCTTCTCATCGAGCAGCAAGGTGTGCACCTTGTCCTTGTCGAACAACGCGAAGATCGGCACCACCGACACATGCGCCTGTTTCGCCGCTCGCAGTACATCCGGCTGCGGCTCCCCGGTCACCAGCCCCGACTGATCGACCTGGTACCACGTCGGCGAGATGATATCGATCTTGTCCTTATGCTCCATAAACGAGTGCACTGACGCCGCTCCATTGCTCATATAGAAGAGCGTCTTCGTCTGGCTCCACACGGTCCCGCTGCCGAGTAATAGAAAAACCATCCATGCTTTCATTCTGTCCCTCATGTTAGATCGACAAAAGGAATCTCAGCCATCCCGGCTGAGACTCTTTATTACCTGGCGAATCAGCGGCCGTTGTGGTCTGGTTGCAGTCGTTTCCATTTTCGACTGAAGTCAGCACTTGGAGCGCGGCCGAAGCAAAGCTAAGGGGTTGCAAGAAGGGCGAGATATATCTGCATCTGACCCTTGTCTTTATATAGTCTCTTCGATCTGGTGCACGACGTTGCTTGAATTTAAATTTGTTCAAGATCTGCGCAGGCTGCCGATCATGGCCCGGACGTCATCGGCGTCCACTACGAAGCGGGATGCGCCGTCGAACTGGTCGGCGTCCTCAAGTACCCAATGACGCTCGTGTTGCATTTCGCTGGCTTCGCTGCGGCGCAGAGAGCCGTGAAAATGGATGGCGAGTGTGGTGCGAGCGAGAGTGGCCGCATCCTTGATGCGCAGACCTCCACCGGCGGCGATCTCAATTCTTCCGCCAGCGAGATTTACCAACTGCGCCAGCCTGCCAGCTCCGGCCAGGACATCACGTTCGCCACCCGAGGTCAGAATGCGCCTGCAGCCTGTGGCAATGATATCTTCGAGCGCTTGGTCGAGCGAGGCAGTGTAGTCGAAGGCGCGATGGAAGGTGATTTCGAGTGGTGCCGCCAGATCTACAAGCTCGCGTGTGCGTTCCATGTCCACCGTACCATCGGCGCGGAGGATGCCGAGAACAAAGCCGCTAGCTCCGAGGGCGCGTGCGTGGAGGAGGTCTTCGCACATGAGGGCGAACTCGTCGTCCGTGTAAAGGAAGTCGCCGTTTCGAGGTCGCAACAGGACATGCACTGGGAGTCCGCTGCGCAGAACCGCCGCGCGCGTTAGACCGTGGCTCGGCGTGAGGCCGCCTTCGCTGAGGGCGGTGCAGAGTTCAATACGATCCGCTCCCCCTTCGCGCGCGGCGAGGCAAGCCTGGATACTCTCTGCACAGAGTTCGAAGATAATCTTGCGCATTGAATCACACGAACCACAAGAAGCTTTGCAATTCTTTGAAATAAGTCATCGGGCGAAGGAACTTCTACCTACATATACAGTAAAAATGCAAAAAGTGGAAATTTACGCTCTAATTAATCACTATTTTGAGGATAACGATGTGAGCCAGGTAATATATTGAGTGAGGTTTTATCGATGGAAGTCCTGCTACCAACACATCTCTACAGCGTTAGGGATGGAGGGACGGCAGCAGCGTCTGATCCGAGGGTAAGGCTTGGTTCGGATCCCATCTCGAAGACAAGCTTGCCGCCTTGTGCTATGTCTTCATGATGGAACCATGTCCTCCCTTGCGGTTTCCCGTTGAGCGAAAAGTCCTGCACGTACTGGTGTGCAGGATCCTTGCGCCGCACCTCGATCTCGAGCTTCTTGCCGCCGCCAAGGTCGACCGTCGCGTGGTCGAACAGGGGCGAGCCGACGATGTAGACACCGCTGACGGGATCGACAGGGTAGAAGCCGAGTGCGCTGAGGATGTACCAGGCCGACATCTGGCCTACGTCTTCGTTGCCCTGCATGCCAGTATCAGGATCGGTTGAGTACATGGTTTCGAGCAGGCTTCGGACGCGGGCCTGCGTCTTGTGTGGAACTCCAGCGTAAACGTAGAGGTAGGCGATGTGGTGCGAGGGCTCGTTGCCGTGAGCGTACTGGCCGACGAGACCAGCGATATCCGGGGGTGCGTCGGCGGGAAGCGTCGATGGCGCGTTGAAGAGGCCATCCAGCTTGGCGACAAACTGTTCCCTACCCCCGAAGAGTTCGATGAGGCCGGCGACGTCATGCTGCACGCCAAAGGTGGTCTGCCATGCGTTGGACTCTGTGTAGTCGCGCCACTTTTTTGAGTGGCCCATATCGATAGGATCGAAGGGGGCCGTCCAGCTACCGTCTTCGAGCTTAGGCCGCATAAAACCGACTGTGGCGTCAAAGTAGTTGCGATAGTTCGTGGAGCGCCTAGTGAGCATGGCAGCATCGTCGGTCCTGCCGAGTTTTTTAGCTACATGCGCGATAGCCCAGTCGTCATAACAGTATTCGAAGGTCTTCGATACCGACTCCTCTTCCTTGTCCGCAGGGATGTAATGCAGCTTTCGGTAATACGGCAGGCCGCGGTAGTTGTCCACCATGGCTCGCTTCATCATGAGGCTGTAGGCTTTCTCCCAGTCGACGCCGGTGAAGCCTTTATTGCAGGCCTCGGAGATGACCGCGGCGGAGTGGTAGCCAGTCATGGTGCCAGTCTCAGTGCCCATCAGAGGCCAGACAGGCATGCCCTCGGGACTTTGTTCCGCCATGCGGATGAGCGCGTTGACGAACTGCGGCACGCGGTCGGGCTCGATGAGCGTATAGGCCGGGTGCGCGGCCCGGAACGTGTCCCACAAAGAAAAGGTTGTGAAATTCCGTTGGTCCGCAGGAAGCGTATGGATTTCGTTGTCCATGCCACGGTACTGGCGGCCAACATCATCGAACGAAGCCGGCCCGAGGGACATATGATAAAGCGCCGTGTAGAAGATGCGCTTGTGCGACTCGTTCGTGGTCTGAACCTGGATCTTCGAGAGCTGGCGGCGCCACGCCGTATGGGCAGTGATACGAACCTGATCAAAGTTCCACCCCGGGACCTCTGCCGCAAGGTTCTTCGCGGCACCCTCTGCCCCGACGCCGGAGATACCGGTCTTCACCAGGATGACTTCGTTCGCCTGGGTTTTGAAGTATAGAACGCACTTCAGGTTCTTACCTTTCAGGTCTGTTGCGCTCCCCGGCGCTGCTACCTCCTGGTCGTTTGAGTAAAAGACAATGCGCTCCGGCTTCTTCGACACCTGCATGGTGAAGTAGGCGTGACGGTTCCTCCCCCAGGCCGAGGTGCGGCGTCCGCCGGCAAGAGTATCGGGGGCGGTCTGCCGCAGCTCCGCGGAATCGACAGGGCCAGCCCCGGGGCCATAGCCATGCTGAAGATCAAGGATCAAATATGCTTGGTCGTTGGCTGGAAAAGTATAGCGATGGAGCCCAACGCGGTCAGTCGCGGTCAGTTCCGCGTGTATCTTGTAGTCCTTGAGGAATACGGAATAGTAGCCTGGCTCCATGTGCTCGTCGGCGTGGTCGAAGCGCGACCGGTATCCAGAGTCTGGATCTTTGCGATCCCCAGGGACAAGGTGCGCAGGTCCGGTGCCTGCCATGACGAGGAAGTCAAGCAGGTCGCCGCAGCCGGTTCCGCTGAGATGCGTGTGGCTGAAGCCCATGATGGAGTCGTCCGAGATGTGATATCCAGAGCACCAGTCCCAGCCGTCATTGAAGGTGTCTGGGCTGAGCTGGACTGCGCCGAAGGGCATAGCCGCGCCGGGAAAGCAGTGACCATGTCCACCCGTTGCGATGCGCGGATCGACCCAGAGTAACGGGTCTTCAGCAGTTTGGCTGCGCGAGGCATGAGCCAGTTTGCCTGCCGGAAGAGTGCTGATAGCGCAGATAGCCGAAGCGCGCTGCAGAAAGGTTCTACGGGTAATCATGACTGCTCCGTTGTGAGATGATCTCGACCATTCCATGCTGCCATTCCATACTTTAGACGAATAGCCTTCGTCAATATTGCACTATTTTGACTAATTGATGACGATATGAGCAATACGCGTCGGGGTTATTTTGAAGTAAGCCGATGAAAAAAAATACAGATTCAGAGCCTAGCAGGCGCAATTTCGTAAGATCGGCGAGCATGGCCGCGTTTTGCAGTGGCTTCCGTGGTCTCACGCTCATGGGAATATGCGAAGCGCAGCAGTCGACGGTTGCGGTACCTCCAGTCGCCCCCTGGGATATGAAGCAAGGTCGACCGAAGCCTTCCGAGCGCCGCTTTCGGAGCGTTGCCGTCGAGGAGTTTCTGCTCGAGCGCAGGGCGCGGATTGGGGACCCTCTGCTTGCGGCGCTATTCGTCAACTGCTTTCCCAATACGCTCGATACGACCGTACTGCCAGGCCAGTTTGAAGGCAAGCCCGATACGGCGGTGTTGACCGGTGACATTGCTGCGATGTGGTTGCGCGATTCCTCCGCGCAGGTATGGCCTTATCTGCCGCTCGCAGCGAAAGATGCTGCGCTGCGTCAGTTGGTCGAAGGCGTGATTCGCAGGCAGACTCGCTGCATCCTGATTGACCCATACGCAAACGCCTTTATGGCCGACCTGAACGCTCCGCCGCTGCCCTGGAGCTTGAACGATGTGACTGACATGAAGCGTCGAGTCGGGGAGCGTAAATGGGAGATCGATTCGTTGTGTTATCCGGTACGGCTGGCGCATGGTTACTGGCGAAAGACCGGCGACACCAGCCCGTTCGATTCACAGTGGCGGCAAGCGATGCGGCTTGTGGTCGATACGTTGCGCGTGCAGCAGCGCAGGCACGGCGCGGGACCTTACCACTTTCAGCGTGAGTCGACGGTATCCACGGAGACACTGCCGGGCAATGGCTATGGCAATCCGGTCCGTCCGGTAGGACTGATTGCTTCGGGATTCCGGCCCTCGGACGATGCTTGCCTCTTTCCGTTTCTTGTTCCTTCGAATCTGTTTGCCGTCACGTCACTGCGACAACTTGCGGAGATGGCGCATGCGATTCTGCATGACGATTCGCTGGCAACCGATGCCGGTGCGCTGGCTGGTGAGGTGGAACAGGCACTGCGGCAGTACGCTATCGCTACAACGCCTGTGGGCGCGATCTGGGCGTATGAGGTGGATGGTTTTGGCAGTCAGTTGTTGATGGATGATGCGAATGTTCCCAGCCTGCTTGGGTTGCCGTATCTGGAGAGCTCGCCGGATGCGGGGCTTTATGCGCGGACTCGCGCGTTCTGCTGGAGCGAACGCAATCCCTGGTTCTTTCGCGGATCTGCGGGAGAAGGGATCGGCGGACCGCATGAAGGCAAGGGTATGATCTGGCCTATGTCGCAGATGATTTATGCACTTACGAGTAACGATGAGGGCGAGATTCGCAGTGCACTGGGAATGCTAAAAGGCGCAGCAGAGGGCTTCGGCTTTATGCACGAGAGCTACTATAAGGATGATCCCAAACGGTTTACGCGTGCGTGGTTTGCGTGGGCGAATACTTTGTTTGGGGAACTTGTCGGCACGCTTGCAGCTACACGGCCGGAACTTTTGCGCGCTTAGCTGGTTTCAATTTCGCAGAGAATTTCCGGGGAGGGAGCGAGCCCCTACTTTGCGAAGGTTTTGCCGGTGTTTTTGAGGGGGGTTTTCAAAAAAGTGATGTTTTTGGGTGGTGAATTTGTGGTGTTTTCGTGGTGAGTTGGTGGTGAATTGTGGTGAGTTGACGACCTGTCTTCGAGAGCCTAAAAATACGCCACCTTCCTTAACTATTTTTTCGGCTGGGCAGGAGGTTCTCCGATGCGTGCGCGCCAGAGCGCACCGAGTATAGGGTCGACGACTCCGGGCAGGACTTTCAGCGAGGGCAGATCTCGCCGGAGCGCGTCGACGATTCCTTCCCGGATGGGAGCCACATGTTCGAGGATGCTGCCGGTAAAGGCGAGGTCGGGGAGCCATGCTGGATTGTCAGTGCCGCCGCCGGCTTGCCGTATTCGCTCGATGACGAGACGCGCGAGGTGTGCAAGCTCTTCTGCTTCGCGGCGAAGGACGTTCGCGGCTGCCGCGTCTCCCTCTGCGGCGCACTTCACCACAGCAGGGGCGAGGCGGGTGAAGTCGGGCGCGGGAATCTGGTTGGCATAACCGACGAGCGAGTCGAGATTGGGCAGGCGCCATAGCTCGAGGATGGCCGACAGAAGCGTGGTGGCGCGACCCTCGTCGATCGCCATGAAGAGGTCGCGCAGCGCCTGATAACCGATTCTGTTGCCGGAGCCCTGATCGGAGAGTGTCGGACCCCAGCCGCCGGCGGTGGTCAGGTCTCCAGCGATGGTGCGGCCAGCGACGTTCGAGCCTGTGCCGGCCATTACGAGGACACCGGGGCCGCCGAAGAAGGCAGCGTCGAGCGCGATCTCTACGTCACCGACAAGGATGAGCGAACCGCCGACCCGTTCGGCGAAAGCTTCGCGTATCCAGTCGGCCACCAGTGCCACGGTGTTGCCCGCCGCACCTACACAACTGCACGTGATTGAGCTCATCGATACGCCGGTGAGCGCGGTCAGCTCGGCGAGTGCTTTGTCGAGGTTTTGCGCGGCAGTATTCGCGTCGGTGCGCATGCGCTTGATAGTGCCGCCGCGAACTCGCGCGAGCTCGCGGGTCTCGTCTGCCAAGACATACTCGGTCTTTGTGCCACCTACATCGAGTGCAAGATAAAACGCCAAGCGTGCTCCTTTTGTGTCATCAGTGATGACGGCCTTCTGTGCCGCGTGGTTACATCGCTACTATATTCGAGTCGTTCCTCGCGGGTGGCTACTGGATGTGACAAGGGCAGAGCCGAAGCCCTGCCCATGTCATGAGGAATATAGAGATCGCAGTTGTTGTTGTTCAAAGGCTGCCTGGAAACTGCACCTAAAACCTGTAGTTTGCTGAGAACTGGAGTCGGCGTTCCGTGGAACGAACGGCTTGCTGGATCCCATCCGCCGTTCCCTGGTTTGAGATGTTGCCGAAGGTGGCGTCACCGATATTGGTGTCAGGGTTTCCGTAGCTAGCGATGTTGAAGGTGTTGAAGGCATCGAAGCGGAAGCCAAATGTCTGCTCGCGGAAGGTGTGAAAATCCTTGAAGGCGGACATGTCGACGTTGAGATAACGCGGGCCGCGCGTGTTGCCATTGCTTGCGTCGCCAAAGGCGTTGGGGGCGGGTGCTCCGAAGGCGCACAGGCCGTTGTCAACGCCGGGAGTGGTGCAAGGAGTGGCCGAAGGATCGGTGCCATACCAGTTGTCGACACTGCGGTTCACGATCTTCAGCGGGCGGTACTGGTTAGGCCGCGAATTCCCGAAGCTGTTGGAGTTGTTCCCAGGCCCAGTGATGGTCTCGGGAAAACCGCTGTAGACTACGGCAGCGGTGGAGACCTTCCAGCCGCCGACCACCTCGTCCAACAGGCGGTTGGCTGCGGAGAGATATTGCTTTCCGCGGCCAAAGGGCAAGGCATAGACGCCCGCGCCACTGAAGTTGTGATGTACGTCGTAGGCAGCGGGACCCCAGTCTGCGGCGCTGTCATAATAGTTCTGAAATGCGCCCTGAACGGTGCCAGTGGCGCCGGAGGTATTCACTGCATAGTTGCCAGCGCTGTTGGTCATGGCTTTGCCGTAGGTGTAGTTCAAGGTGAACTCCAACCCGCGACTGGTGCGCTGACGAAGAACCGTCTGGAGGGCCTGGTAGTTCGACGATGCACGAGATTCTGTGATGAGCAGACTACCGGAGCCGATGCTCACCGAGGGATCGATCGCATTGACACCGAGGAACTGATTGTTGTAGTAGGGCGCCGAAGTGGGATCGCCGTTCACCAGGTATTGGTTGAGATTGCCGTAGTCCTCAATGTGCTGGCCAAGTTCGCCGACGTAACCGACCTGCAGCGACAAGGAGTGTGTGAGCGCATACTCGGTGGTGAGATTGAAGTTCTGCACATAGGCCGGCTGGATGTTCTGCGGATATACGTTGAAGGTTCCACCAAAGCTCGCTGTGCCCCCTGTGAAGCCCTGTTGCGCGGTCCGTGGAACCCCTGGATTGCCCGGTGTCGGCGTTACGACGTTGACGTTGACGGCCTGGATAAATGGAGTGATTGAGGTAAGGCGCTGGTTGGAGGAGTTGCCCTCGAAGAAGCTGGTGGCGCCATAGCCACCGCGAATGACAAAGCGATCATTTACCTGATAGGCAAAGCCGAGACGCGGCATGATCTGGTGGTAGTTGGCGTCATAACACGCACGATTGCTGCAGAGGCCGGAACCGACTGGCGCGCCGGTGGGGATGCTGCCGGCATAGATCACCTGACCTGTTGCGATATCGATGTTGCCCGTCTTGTTGTTGGATTCGATCCAGGGTTGGTCGTACTCGTACCGCAGGCCGGCGTTGAGGGTCAGGCGTGGCGTCGCCTTATAGTCGTCACCGATAAATCCCGCGGCGCGCCACTGCCGCTGCCCGACATTGACGCTTGTTAGCGTGGCGCTCGCGCTGCTGACGCGGTCAAGCAGGAAGTCTGCCCCACTGTAGCCGAGCGCATTGGACACGGAAGGATTGCTGGTAAAGGCACCGCTATAGTTCAGGTTTCCAAGGAAACCATTATTGTTGCTGGTCGGATAGTTGTTCTGGTAGCGAAGCGCCTGCACCCCCATGCTGAACGTGCTTTTGCCGTGTTGCCATGTCAGGTTTTCGATATAGCTGAAGGTGTTATCCGTCAGGCTGCCATTGTTCTGTGCACTGTTACCGAGAGTGCTCAAACTGCTGTTTTGGAGGTTTTGCGCAGTAAAGCCCTCATAGGCCTGGTCGGGAAAGGTGATACCGACGACCGCATTGCCATTGATGCCAAACTGACCGGTTCCATCGATTGGCAGCCCCTCCGTCCAATTGACGCGCGTGAAACCGATACGCGCGGAGTTGACGATCGACGGCGAAAAGATGTGGACCCAGTTAAGGCCTCCAAGCTGCGAAGGGAATCTGCTGCCGCTAGGAAACGAGATAGGCAGAACCGAGGTAGTTCCATCATAGGCAGTCGATTTCGAGTAAAAGGCGCTTAATTTGTCGGAAGCGTTCAGCACGTAGTCAATCTTGACATCTCCCTGGTTGTTGGCTTTGAAGTTTCGTTGTGGACCTTGCAGATCGTTTGCCGCGATGTTGTCTGTTGGTGTCGCATTCGGCAATGGGTAGAGTTCTGGATGAGCGAAGAGATAGGCCGCAACTGGGTTGTTGATGGGAACCCCTTTATTCCCGACATACGGCGCGAAGCCGTTCAACGGATCGTACAGCTGAATGCCGGTGGGCGAGTTCGGGTTGAGCGCCGAGAAGTCCCCGTTACGCATGGCCTGGGTAAAGACGCTTGCCTGAGAGGTTCCTCCCTGGTGGAAACGCGAACCCAGATAGTCGACGAAGAAGAACAGCTTGTCGCGCTTGATTGGACCGCCAAAGGTGCCTCCGAACTGAGACTGGGAGAAGGGATTAATCGGGACGATCGGATTGGCATGGTTGTTGGTCCAGGAGTTTGCATTAAGTCTGTAGTCCTGGAGATAGCCATACGCCGAGCCGTGGAAGTCTTTAGTTCCGCTCTTGAGGACGCTGACCACGCCGGCCCCGTTGACATTGCCGTAGTCTGCCGGGGAGTTGGCCGTGAGAACCTTGATCTCCTGCAGAGACTCGGGGGCTGGGCTGTACGCGATCAGGTTATTGAACGTTTCGTTCAGATCGATGCCTTCGAGTGTGTAGTTGTTCGCCTGAGCGCGGTTGCCGTTGAGTTGTATCGAGTCCGTGTACTGCGTACTGCGCTCGATGCTCGTCGTACCCGATGTTCCCACTGTGCTTACGGCGCCGGGAACGTAAAGGGTCAAGGCTGAGAAGTCGAGACCATTCAAGGGGAAGTTCTGGATCGTATTCGCCGTTATCGTTTCGCTTAAGGTGGCGTCGTTGGTATTAAGAATGGGAGCCGCTTCCGAGACGTTGACTGTTTGTTCTGCGTTGCCAACTTTCATTTGTACGTTGAACGTGGCGGTCTGGAGGATCTCAAGAGCGAACGGTGGAATGGTCTCCTTGCCAAACCCCGTTGCCTGCACACTGACCTGATAACGCCCGATCGGCAGGAACTTGATGCTGTAAGAACCTGCACTGTTGGTTGTTGCCGTCGAGTCCACGCCCGTATCCATGTTGTGCGCGACGACCTTCGCGGCCGGTACGACGGCGCCGCTCGGGTCGGTAATGATTCCCGTCACGGCGCCGGTGACGGTCTGCGCATGCAGGGCGGGAGCACACAAGAGTGTCGCGATGGCAATCACAATCCCGGAGAGACGCTTGAGAAGCTTCGAGGTTCGCACTGTTTTCATTTTGGAAGACTCCAGGGTGTATGGGAGATGGGAAGGCCCAGCGGCGGAAAGAGGCTGCTTTTCTGCCCGGACGTTCGTTTGCCGCGGCAAAGGCGAATGAAATTATGGGTGAGCATAGAAATGCCCGATAACGTTTGTCAACAAGAGTTGTTCACAATTATGAAGAAAAGCGATAAATATTTTCAAAACTTAGGTACAGTTTGCTTGAGAAAGAGTTTATTGCAGAAATTCTCCATTCATTAGAATAGACAGGACATGGCCCCCAAGACTCAGGATCGCGCGAATCAAATCCTTCATCTCCTTCTGCAAAAAGGACAAAGCTGCGTCGAGGACCTGGCGGTCACCATCAATGCTTCCCCGGCGAGCGTTCGGCGCGACCTGATCAAGCTTGCGCAGCGCGGGCTAGTGAACCGCACGCACGGCAGCGTAGAACTGGCAGGAAAGATGACCTACGAGCCGTTCCGGTTTGACGCGGCTTTTCCGTTGCGCGAGGAACGCTTTGCGGATGAGAAGCGGCGCATCGCCATTGCGGCTGCGGAGATGGTCAATGAGGGCGATACGATTGCCCTCTCGCCCGGCACGACCACCACGCAGGTGGCCCGCAGCCTGCGGCATCGCGAGGGCATTCAGATCGTGACCAACGCGGTGAACATCGGGATGGAGCTTTCCAGTCTTCCCAACGCGCGTGTGACCCTCACGGGAGGCTCGATCCGGTGGCCTGGAGCATTCTCCATGGTAGGCGCGACGGCCTTCGACTCGCTGCAGCGGCTCTTCTTCGACAAAGTGTTTATGGGTGCGTGCGGCATTCATCCCGAACACGGTCTATCGGTAATCGAATCCGATGAGGCGCTGATTCTGAGCGAGATGGTGAAGCATGGCAAGCAAGTGATTGCAGTGGCAGATGCCAGCAAGCTCGGCATGTTCACGTCGGTCAAGGTCTGCGCCACAAGCGAACTGCATACCATCATTACGGACGACAGCGTCGATCAAGAACTGGTCGAGGCTTTTCAAAAGAGACAAGTCCGCGTGGTCATTGTCTAAGGTTCTCTCCTGGCGGCATACATAACCGCCGCACCCACGACGTTCGTCTGACTCTCCTATCTCACGAAAATACCCAGCAGCATGTATAGTTGTCTAGTTGACTTTCGGTCCAGAGCGAAAAATCAAAAAGGGAGCCTCCGTGAAACGTCAAATAGCGGGTGCTGTGCTGATGATGGCTGGATTTTCAATCTACGCAAGCGCACAGACAAACGTAGCGTTCGTAAATACCCTTTTGCCCGAGCCTGCGAAACTCACCGTCGACCAAAGCAGACTGCAATGGAGCAGTTCCTTCTCCGCGAGCACGCCTCACTTCCATAACGCACGCCTCAACGCGGCTATCCAGAGGACGCTGCGAGAGCTCGAGGACAAGACCGGAACGCCATTATCGAAAGAAATTCGCACAGAGGCGACCGGAGCCACACTCGTCATCGACGTCGAAGGCGCCGGCGAGGCAATTCAGTCGGTCGACGAGAACGAGTCCTACTCGCTTACCATAACTACATCAGGCGCGAAGCTCCAAGCCGCCACTGTGGTTGGCGCTATGCGTGGTCTGCAGACCCTCCTGCAGCTTCTCCAGATCGAGCCCACCGGCTACTTCCTTCCCTCAGTGCAAATCGAAGACACTCCGCGCTTTCGCTGGCGAGGGCTGATGATCGATTGCGGGCGCCACTTCGAACCCGTTGAAGTTATCAAGCGCACGCTCGACGGCATGGCCGCGGTGAAGCTCAACGTCTTTCACTGGCATCTAACTGAAGATCAGGGCTTCCGCATCGAAAGCAAACTCTTCCCCAAACTTACGGGCATGGGCTCAGACGGGCTCTTCTACACCCAGGACCAAGCCCGCGAGATCGTCGCCTACGCCCGCGAGCGTGGCATCCGGGTTGTGCCCGAGTTCGATATGCCCGGTCACACCAAAAGCTGGTTCGTCGGCTACCCCGAGCTCGCGAGCGCACCCGGCCCATACACCATCCGTCGCGAGTTCGGTGTTGAAGACGCTGCGATGGACCCCACTCGCGAGAGCACCTACATGTTCATCGACAGCTTCATAGGAGAGATGGCTCAGATCTTTCCGGACCCCTACATGCACATCGGGGGCGACGAGAGCGACGGCGTCCAGTGGAGAGCCAATCCCAAGATTCAGGACTTTATGCGTGCGCACACCCTCAAGGACGACGCCGCACTGCAGGCTTACTTCAACCAGCACCTACTGAAGATTCTTGAGAAACACGGTAAGCACATGGTTGGTTGGGACGAGGTTCTCAACCCGGCCCTTCCCAAGGACGTTGTCATCCAGTCCTGGCGTGGTGCGAAGTCTCTATCGGATGCGGCCAAGCAGGGCTATCAGGGAATTCTGTCGCAGCCTTACTACCTCGACGGGATGAAGTCTGCTAAGGAGCACTACCTTTCCGATCCTCTGCCCTCGAGCGCCGATCTCACGCCTGAGCAGCGCAAGTTCGTCCTAGGTGGTGAGGTCTGCATGTGGGGCGAACATCTTGACTCACTCTCCATCGACTCCCGGATCTGGCCACGCTCAGCCGCCATCGCCGAGCGTTTCTGGTCACCCGAAAGCGTCAACGATGTAGACGACATGTACCGTCGCCTTGCAGTAGAGTCTATCCGCCTCGAAGCGCTTGGCCTTACTCACCTGTCCCATGAGGGCAGCGCGCTGCGCAAACTCGCCGGAAGCGAGGATATTGACGCGCTCCGCGTCTTCTCCTCGGTGCTCGAACCCGTCAGCTTCAGCGACCGCTACCAGCAGCAGCATACTTCGCAGCTAACTCCGCTCAATAATCTCGTCGATGCCGTCCGCCCCGATCCTCCGTCGCGACACGATACCAATCGTCTGACGCACCAGTTCCTTAGAGCTCCGGCCTCCAGCGAAGAAGCCCGCGCTGCTCTCGAGCAGGCCTTCGAAAGCTGGATCGCCGCAGCTCCGGCAATCGAGGCCAAATTGGCAACCTCGCCACTTCTCGCACCCGCGCAGCCCAGAGCCCAGCAGCTCTCCCAGCTGGCAACCGCTGGCGTCGAAGCCCTCACCTATCTCTCCAAGGGAACCGAAGCGCCCGCCGGCTGGAAGCAGCGTAATCTGGCCCTGATCGAAGCTGCAAAAAAACCACAAGCGCTCGTGCGCTTCGCTTTTCTCCCTTCCCTGGAGGAGTTGGTGAACGCCGTTCCCAAATAGCACCACTCATCCGGCGAGCCGGAGCCGCCTGAAGGTCGCCGTAAACGATCAAATCGGTATCGATCCGGCGCTTGCCGCATGATTGGTTGACGGCAACTTCTGAACTGTCCAGTTTGCCGGCAATCCGACCAGAATTTGCCGGAGGGTCATGAGCAGGAAGTCGAGCGCTGGCCCGGCATAGCCGTTTCACAAGCCGGGTGGTCCAGGACACTATACTCAACATGTCATGCATTTTCTTCGCGGTGTTCTCCTTCTCGTCACGGCAGCATCCTACGCCCAACTTCCGCAGCCCCACACCGCCCTGGTTCATACACCCGATGTGGACCTTGCCACCTTTACTTACGGCAAACCCTCCACCACCACGCCGATCATCGCGGTCAACGGCGGCCCCGGCCTCTCGCACCTGTACATGATCCAGAATGATGTATGGACGCAGCGCATCGCGGAGCACAGGCAGGTGATCTTCTACGATCAGCGCGGCACGGGTGCTTCCCAGCACCTGCGCCCAGGCGCCACGCAGACGATGGATGCCCAGGTTGCCGACTTAGAAGCCGTGCGCGCCTCGCTGCACGTGGACAAGGCCGACTTCATTGGCGATTCCTATGGGGGCCTGCTCGCCGCCGCTTACGCGGCCGCACACCCGGAGCATGTCCATACTCTCATCCTGTCGGACTCCGCCGCACCCGGCTTTTCCAGTCTCCACCCACGCCTGGAAGAGATTTTTCCAGACATCATCGCGCAAACAAAAGAACAGGTCGGCAAACTACATGGCCGGGCTAACTCCGATGCAGAGATCGCCGATCTCGATCTCCGCGCCCATTTTCGTATGATTTTCTACTCCCAAGAGCTTTGCGACCGATACCTCGCCAATGCTCCAGACCTTGGCTTAGCCTCGGTCACTGGCGAAGCTGTCTCGAAAGCCATTGCCAACCTCGATCTCACTCCGCAAATGGCGCGCTTCCACTTCCCAACGCTTGTGATCCAGGGCCGCTTCGATCTGAACGTCACCCCCGACATCTCCTGGACAGTAGCCCACACCATCCCTGGAGCACAACTCGTCTGGTTCGAAAAAAGTGGTCATCTGCCCTACTACGAAGAGCCCGACAAGTACTTCGCGGTGGTCAATCAATTCCTACTCGACCACGATGCGACTCACGATTAGGCGCAGGGACGTCCTCTCCCGTTTCTTGTCGTCAACCCGGAGACCTATCGGCCTGCTCCGGCCCGCTGCCCCGGACTTTGAGCCGCCACAGGCACCTGCCTCCGTGCAACCACTACAATTCCTACATAAGGTGTGTACTCATGCAGTTCGCCAATCGAGTCAAGAAAGTTCAATCGTCCGCCATACGCGATCTTCTCCGTTACGGCTCGGACCCGAGCGTAATCTCTTTCGGGGGTGGCTACCCCGACCCACAGCTATTCCCGTCCGACAAACTCCAGGCCGTCTATGAGATTTTGCTCACCAAGCATGCCTCCCGAGCCCTGCAGTACACCGTATCGGATGGCATCCCTGAGTTGCGCGCCCAGATTGCCGAGCGGATGCGCAACGACGGTACCCCGTGCACCGTCGACGACATCCTCGTACTTCAGGGAGCGCAGCAGGGTCTCGACCTTGCCGCCAAGATGATGCTCGAACCCGGTGACACCGTTGTCGTCGAGGACCCTACTTTCCTTGGCGCCACGATCGCTTTCAACGTCTTCGAGCCCACATACGCCACCGTGCGCATGGACAGCGACGGCATGGATATGGACCACCTCGAAGCCGTACTGCATGCCAACCCGCGTGCCCGGCTCATTTACACGGTGCCTGATTTCCAGAACCCAACTGGCGTCACGCTCAGCCTTGCTCGCCGCCATCGCCTGATCGAACTAGCCAACCAGTTCGACGTCCTCGTCCTCGAAGACTCGCCCTACCGCGCTCTGCGTTTTGAAGGAAGCCATCTTCCGACGCTCAAAAGCCTCGACACGGAAGGCCGCGTGCTCTTCCTTGGCAGCTTCTCCAAGATCATGGCTCCTGGTATGCGCCTCGGCTGGGCAGTCGCCAGCGGCGATGTGCTCTCAAAACTCGCTCGTCTCAAACTTGCGGCCGACACGCAATGCAGCACCCTCAACATGATGGCGGCGTCCCTCTTTCTCGATACCTACCCTATCCAGGATCACATCGCCTCGGTCTGTGCCGCCTATACCCGCAAGCGCGACCTTATGTTCCGTGCGCTTGACTCGACCTTTCCCGCCTCGGTCCACTACACCCGCGCCGAAGGTGGCCTCTTCACATGGCTGACCTTTCCCGAGAGCTTTGACGCCACGCGCTTCATGCTCGAAGAGGCGCTACCGAAGGCCAAGGTCGTTTATGTGCCGGGCGCGCCCTTCTTCGCCACGACACCTCACGCCAATCATGCCCGTCTTAATTTCTCCGCCCTGCCCGAGGCCACCATCACCAGCGGTATGACCCGTTTAGGAGAACTGCTTACCAAATGCCTATCGCACGTCGCGACGCCGGTCGAACAGATCGCCTGACATGGCGGAGCAGCCACGCAAACACAAGAGCAGCTAGATTGGCCCTGAGAGTTGATGACATTTCGCCCAAAATGCCATCACCGGGGCTTCACGAATTATCAGAAATGCCATCAACAGCGCATGGCTTCCACTGTGCGTCCTAGGACGCTACCGGACGCTACCGGACAACAAAACAAGAAAACCATAGTTCTAGCTGGGTCTCGTGGTCTTTATTGGACTAGATGAGACTTCCTGAGAACGGTATTTGGTGGGCAGTGAGGGACTCGAACCAAGTCGCAACTAGATATATTTCAATAACATACAATTACAATCCGCACAGATACCCCTAAAAATACACCCATCAGCTTTTGGTCACATCAAACCGAAACTCTTTGAAAATCTTCTGTCCCTCAAACTCAACTTTTATGTCACATTCGACGGTCGTCAACCTGCTCTCCCATCCCTGGGTGAATGTACCGCCGCCGTTCGTGAAATAGAAGTGACAGCCCCCGCCGTTACCCTTGGGTTTCATTTCCCGCCCGTCCGGTAGCAGAATGTCACTCGAAAAGAACATAGGAGCCCCGCCCCCTACGAGATCCCCGGCGAAGCCGTAGCCGTTAGAAATAGCCACGGACACCTTACCTTCAGTCTTCTCGATGTAGATAGCTTTGCAGGCGTCGCCCTTGCTGCAGGTTCCGGTGAACTTCTGAGCGTGAGCGGTAGCGCTTAGCAGAATGACGGCGGCAGTGAGGACGAGTGATCGCACGGGTCAATTTTACCGCTTTGGTATAAACTTCCAATCCCTCACACTAACGAACAAGAGTATTCAATTATTCAGTGGTTATTTTTATTTGTTTTGGATTATTTTGAATGGTACCGAACGGTATTTGGTGGGCAGTGAGGGACTCGAACCCCCGACATCCTGCTTGTAAGGCAGGCGCTCTAACCAACTGAGCTAACCGCCCGTTCGGATTCCATGGAACCTAAGCCAGTGTATGGGAGTAGAGCTTGCGATGCAATCTCCTGAGAGGAGTGCGGGCTGCGCTGCAGCAAAACCTGTTCGGCGGTAGAATGAGTAAATACCCCCTAGGGGTATCAGCATTCGTGGAAGAGGCTTATGCAAGACAATCTCACACTGTCGATTGAAGGAATGCATTGTGGAGGCTGCGTTCGCAGGGTGACTGCTGCGCTCGAAGGCGTCAAGGGAGTGAAGGTGGGATTGGTGGAGGTCGGCTCTGCGCAGGTGAGCTTCGATCCCGAACAGTTCGGTGCGAATCAGATTGCCGACGCTGTGAATCGCATCGGCTTCTCCGCCCGGGTTGCGAAGTAGAGCGAGATCGCTATGGATAGTCAGGTTTGGATCAAAGAAACCGCGCGGGATACAGGTAAGTTGCAGCCTCTCGCTGCTGAGCGCGTCACAATCCCGGTGACGGGTATGACCTGCGCGGCATGCCAGTCCTTCCTTCAGCGGACGCTGACCACGCAGGTTGGCGTACGAGATGCAAGTGTCAATCTGATGCTGAACAATGCAAGCATAACGTTCGATCCAAGTGTGACGTCGACCTCCGCGCTTGTGGACGCGATACGCAGCACCGGTTATGGGGCAGAGACTCCAGTTCCGCATCAGTCCTCGGTTGAAGAACAGGAAGAGCATGACGCTGAGCGGTCCCGGGAGTACACGAAACTGCGCCGTAAAGCCGCGGTGAGTGTGGGCGCGGGACTCTTCGCCATGTTGCTCTCCATGCCCTTGATGAGCAGCGCAGGCGCGATGCAGCCTATGAAAGATCCGCTGATGAATTGGAACATGCGCGTGATCGACCCTGTGCTGCGCAAAGTGCTGCCGTGGATGTATCACATGAGCGACGACACAATTCGCTGGATTCTGTTTGCGCTGGCGGCGATCGTTCTTGGTTGGGCGGGGCGTCGTTTTTATACAAAGGCCTGGTCTGCGCTTCGTCACAGGACGGCGGACATGAACACGCTGGTGGCGCTTGGCACCGGGGCGGCCTTCCTCTACTCCGCGGCGAGCACGATTGCGCCCGGATTTTTTGTCGCGCATGGAATTGCTCCCGACGTTTATTTTGAGGCGTCGATTCTGATCGTCGGGTTGGTGCTGACCGGCAATGCGCTGGAGAGTCGAGCGAAGGGACAGACAGCGAGTGCTCTGCGGAAGCTTGTGCAGTTGCAACCCAAGACAGCTACTGTGCTGCGGGATGGCGTCGAACTTGATCTTCCCGTGGAGTCGATCCGGGAGGGCGATGTCGTTCTGGTGCGTCCGGGCGAGCGCATTCCCACCGACGGCAAAGTGATCGGGGGCAGGAGTAGTGTCGACGAATCCATGCTGACAGGTGAGCCATTGCCGGTGGAAAAAACTGCTCAGGACAGGGTGATGGGGGGAACTCTCAATCAGCGGGGATCGCTGCAATATCGCGCGAGCAGCGTTGGAGCAGGCAGCACGCTGGCCCAGATCGTTCGCTTGTTGCGTGAGGCGCAGGGATCGCGTGCTCCGATTCAACGAATTGCCGACCGCATCAGCGCGATCTTCGTGCCGGCAGTACTGGGCGTCGCGGCCGTTACATTTTTCGCATGGCGAATCTTCGCGCCCCACGCTGGAATCATGCAGGCCTTCGCTGCCGCTGTGACGGTGCTAGTGATTGCATGTCCGTGCGCGATGGGCCTTGCGGTTCCCACTGCTGTGATGGTTGCGACCGGGCGCGGAGCCTTGATGGGAATCCTCATCAAGGGGGGCGAAGCATTGCAGCGCCTGGAGAAGATCGATACCGTTGCGCTCGACAAAACCGGCACGATTACCAGTGGCCGCCCGCAGGTCACGGATGTTCTGCTTGCCGAAAGTGTGATCGGAGAAGCGAAGGGCAAGGAGATTCGCGATAGGGAGAATGAACTTCTTCGCATCGCCGGTGCACTCGAACGCGCAAGCGAACATCCTCTTGCTGAGGCAGTGGTTGGCTATGCGAAAGAGCGCGGTTTAGAGCTACCCGACGCGCTTGATTTTGAATCGTTCACGGGCCAGGGTGTCGAAGGAGTGGTTGAAGGAAAGACCGTGCTGATCGGGAATCCTGTTTTAATGGAGAGCCGCGGCGTTGCAATAACCTCTCTGCAGACAGCGGCGGTGGGTCTCTCTGAAGAAGCCAAAACGCCATTGTGGATCGCGGTCGACGGCAGGCTTGCCGGCATTGTTGCGGTTGCCGATACGATCAAAACCACTTCCGTTCTCGCGATTCGCCGGATGCACGCCGAGGGACTTCGCGTGGTCATGCTGACAGGCGACAACGAGTCCACCGCTCACGCAATTGCACGCAAAGCCGGCGTCGATGAGGTGGTCGCTGGCCTGTTTCCCGCCGGGAAGGTTGACGCCATCAAACGGCTTCAATCAGAGGGTCGCGTGGTAGCGATGGTTGGGGACGGAATCAATGACGCTCCTGCCCTCGCGCGGGCGGACGTCGGTCTCACGATGGCGAGTGGCACCGACATTGCAATGGAAGCCGGCGATGTGACGCTGATGCGCAGCGACCTGACCGGGGTCGCTGCTGCGATCGCACTCTCGCGAGGAACAATGCGGGTGATGCGGCAGAACCTCTTCTGGGCGTTTCTCTATAACGTCATCGGAATCCCACTCGCGGCAGGAGTACTTTATCCGGTATTTGGATTGCTTTTGAGTCCTGTGATTGCAAGCGCGGCAATGGCGCTGAGTTCGTTCAGCGTTGTCACCAACAGCCTGCGGCTTCGCCGGCTGAAACTCGCATGAGGAAGATATGGCCACTAAAAAAAGCGCATTGACGGGCAACGCATCCCGGGGATCTCTTTGTCCTGTCGATGGAAATCAATCCGAACGCAAGGCAGTCGGCGTCAACCCCGCGATCAGGGCTTCGAATCTGCGGCGGTTGCGGCGTATCGAAGGCCAGGTGCGAGGCCTTCAGCGTATGGTGGAGGAAGATCGCTACTGCGCGGACATTCTGACACAGGTTTCCTCGACACAGGAGGCGCTTCGAGCGGTCGCTCGGGCCTTGATGCGCAACCATCTTGCTCATTGTGCCACCGCTGCAATTCGTACCGGCTCATCCGATGATAGAGAGGCAATGTACGGAGAGTTGCTGGAAATGATCTATAAGAATGCTCGATAGCCCCGAAGCCTGACACGCAAATTTTCTTCAAAACGAACATTTCTATTCCAACTCCAGGCGAACATTTCGCCCCATATCTGATAAACTTATTTCTGTCGTTGCGTTGGAAGCCCAGTGCTCCCTCGATCTTCCAAATTCCAGAGTTTGGGAGAAAGGCAACGAAAAGCTGCAATCTGGGGACGTAGCTCAGTTGGTTAGAGCGCTGCCCTGTCACGGCAGAGGTCGCGGGTTCGAGCCCCGTCGTCCCCGCCATAAACCTAAAGAAAATAAAGGGTTTATGGCAAGTGGCAAAATCAAGATCCTCCTTTGAGGGTGCTGACGAGGGTGCTGGAGCGATCCGCACCTTTTTTATTGCCCGTTTTTCTGCCCCGCGAGGGTGCTGAAGAGGGTGCTGAAAGTTTCTTCCTTCCCGCCTCAAACACCATCTCCATGACTCGGTTATTGGCCTCGCGCTTCGTCGCGGAGATCGCCCGTGTGTATACGTCGAGCGTGATCCGTGAGTTGGCATGGCGCAAAAGTTCCTGTGCCGTTTTGAGGTCTACTCCCGCCGCCCGCAGGTTCGTGGCAAGAGAGTGGCGGAAGCTATGCCACCCGATTGCCTTGTCCTTGATCCCCGCCCGTACAACGGCAGGACGGATGATCTTTTTTAGCAACGTGTCCGGCGACAACGGCTGCTTTCCTTTACGCCGAATCGACGGAAAGATGAAATCGTCGTCACCGCGATATGGCGAATCCTCTCGCCATACCTTGAGGCACTTCACCACGGACGGGTGCAAAGGGACTGGCTTGCGGCTCGCTTCAGTCTTGGTGTCTCCGAAGTGATTGCGCACGCAGGAACGGCGGACGTTCACCTGCATGAGTTCTAGATCAATGTCCCGCCAGGTGAGCGCGACAAGCTCCGATCTCCGCAGGCCGGTGCTGCCTGCCAGCATCACCATCGCACGTTCCCGAAGTTTCAGTTCGGCCAACAGCGATGCAATCTCGGCTGGTGAGAGTACGTCTGGTTCCCGTAGCCGTTTGGCCGAAGTCCTGACCTTTGAGATTGGATTTCGGTCAATCCACTCATGCCGAATGGCATGATTGAATACCGCCGACATGATGTTGCGTATTTTGCTCCGTGTTCCTGGAGCAAAGGTGAGAGTGTGCAGCCACAGTTCCACGTCCACCGTGCGTACATCCTGCAAATACATCGTTCCCCATTTAGGAACAATGTGATTCGTAAGATAGAGAGTGTTGGCCTCGATGGTGGCATAGGCTTTCTTCTCTTCTGTCAGCTCGTTGTCGCGGTAGTGGGTTACGAGTTCAGCAATGGTCTCCGGCACCGCGAACTCTGAGTTGATGGTGTTGCGAAGCGCATCGGCTGCTTTCTCCGCATCCCGGAGATGCGGATAGCGAGCTACAGTTCCGAGGGTTCGTTTCCGATAGGTGCGAGTCCCGTTGGTCTCTTCATACCAGCGGAACACCCACACATCGGGACCGGCTTTGCGCTTCAGTCTCAAGAGGCTTCCTTGTTGTAAACGGCTCATGCTGTTCTCCTTGCATGAGCACCGATGGCTACTTCTATGGTACTCGTCGGGGGCCGTCTTTTGTCGGTTTCCTGCGCCTCTACCCATTCCAGTAGCTCGTGTTCCAGGAAGCGCCAGAGCTTCCGTTTTCCTTCGCCCAAAGGGTGCGCGGGAACCTGACCGAGACGTGCCCAACGAACCAGCGTTCGGCTGTTCTTCATACGAAGAACAGCCGCAGCTTCACGAGCATCGAGTAGATGATGTGCCATAGATTAGCTCCATACCTGCAACTTCGCACCCCGCGACCTGTGTTGAGCGTTCAAGACTCAATCAGGACGCAGTGATGACCTGAATGAAACTCATGATGATGAGGGCTGGACCGATAGTCCAATAACTTTTAGGGAGACCGTTATTCCATTTAGGAATGACGAGACATGAAAAACCTTCTTTTTCTGAATCGCACCTCTCGACCATCGCATCTACAACGACTGACTTTGGTCTCGCTTTAAGGTTCTTGGTTTCCTTGTTGTCCCCCCCAGAATCCTGTTTTTTGGAGGATGGTCATGGCGTTGCCAGAGATCCGGTTGCTGCAAGCAGCGATTACCCTTGCGGAAGAGCTGAACTTTTCAAGGGCAGCGGAACGTCTACACCTCACCCAACCCGCTCTCAGTAAGCAGATTTTCGAGTTGGAGGCGCAGATCGGGTTCCGGCTGTTTGAGCGCAATCATCAGATCGTCGATTTGACGGATGCCGGACGCGCATTTGTCGAAGAAGCGCGAGAGGCAGTATTTCACGCGGAACGAGCGGTAATGGCTGCGAAAGCTGTCTTCAATGGAGCCGACGAAATTCTCAATGTCGGGAAGTCGGCCTATACCGATCCCTTTCTGGTTTCAACCCTCTTATCGGTTCGTCTGCCGCTTTTTCCCGGTATGAGAGTGAAGTTCTGGAGTAACTATTCCAATGAACTGGCCCACCAGGTCATCGCGGGAACCCTCGATCTTGCCTTGACGACGGGCGTGCCCGACAATCCGAAGCTCAGTGTTTTGAAATTAGCCGAGAATCCTTTTTATATCGCCATGTCGCTCGACGATGATCTTGCAGTGCATCGTGAGCTTCACATGGAAAACCTGCATAACCGCAACTGGATTCTCCTGGGGCGACACGCAAACGCTCATCTCTACGATTTAATCCAGCTTATAGCGTCGGATCAAGGCGTTTCCGCTTCTGACATTCATCACGTCATGACTCCAGAGGAAGTCCCTGAATTACTTCTGGAGCATGGAGGACTCGCATTTCTTCCACCAAACGCGGCATGGAGGATGGCACGCGACGGAATCACGATACGACCTTTGGCTGAGGATCGCTTACGGCTTGTCACCAATCTTGCGATGCGTGCCGACAGCCGGTCTCGGTTGGTGAATGAGTTTGTGAAGGCCACTGGGCGGAAACTCAGCAGTGTTGGACAGACAGCTCAAAGGAAGCTGCCGCTCGCGGAATGATTCATTTGGTTTCCAAAGCGCTGGTTTCAGATGCAGGCTTGTCCGTTTCCCGTATCTCGATATTCAATGGTCCTTCTACGCCACATTTCGTACAGGGCAGGATTCCCGACGTAATCGCACGCCCTTCAAACTCCTCCCTGCGAAATGCACTTCCGCAATGAACACAAGCGTGAAAATGCAGTAGAGGGTGCTTACACTCGTTGGTGACAGCGTTTGGCATAGTTTCAGCTTTCCAGGTTTCGCTGAGCGACCTTCCTTCTACAGAACCTCCCATACGCCCAGTATTGCGATCAATACATTTGCAACGAAAGCCCCGCTTCTTGCTACAAAGGCCACAAAAGTTGCGTTGAAAGAGAGGTACAGCTCGATCCCCGTGTGGGGATTTCCGACGGAGAACTCCCTTTTCATGGCTACACGTACCTTCGCCACCTCCACGACGATGCCGGTAACTGTGAGCGCATCGGTTCCATCCTCTCCATCTCTCCTCTGCCTCTGTCAAAAAGAAAAATTGGCCTGGAAGATGACAGAGCGGTTCCCAGGTGTTGGAGAAGCGAACTGCCCACTGGCGAGCGACTGACTTTTGCCAAACAAAGGCGAATTGAGCACTCCGTTAGGGGGTCCGAGATTGACGATGTTGAAGAGATTGGCTGCACCGGCAACGAAGGTAAGGTTGTACCTCCGTGGGGCAGTCGCATCGAGATGGAGCTGTGCCGGACCGCTGCTTAGCCCTCTTCCGCTGACGCTATTATCACTTTGCATCGCACGAGCCGCCGCAGCGGTTTTGATCCGCGGCCCAATGCCGAATACCTTGCTGACGCGAAGACTATAGATCGCATTTGCTGGACCAGTGCCGATTCCGTAGGGGACGATTCTCTCTCCTTTGCCGACCGGATCGCTATCCAGACAGCCATATGGAGTAGAGATGACATCGGCTGCCCCGCACACGCCATAGGTAGGCCGGGCATTGAACTGATTATTCGCGGTCAGGTCATCGCCAACCATGACGTTATAGGGTGTGCCCGATTGCACAGCGAGCAAGGAGGCAAAGACGATTCCGTGCGGAGCCGTGTAGGTATTGAGCAAGACAAGCCGATGGCGGATGCCGAAGGTCGCCCGGCCATAGTCCAACCCAGGATTTCGGGCAATCGAAGCGAAAGATGTGACGCCCTCCGTATCGCTTTTGGCTTCGTTCAGTGTGTAGGAGCCGGTCAGTACAAAGTGACGAAGTCGAGCGCTACCCGAGACAATGAGCTGATGTTGTTTGTACACTCCACCGGACTGAAACTGATAGTTGTAGATCGTCGGTGAAGGGCCAGTAACGGTGTACGTCGATGAATCGAAGTCAGGCGCTGTGACGTTGTTCGAGAGGTACTGAT